>OFTY01000123.1_pt1 | contig 85480 bp, 68 predicted proteins | sample 1775061 | NCBI WGS metagenome assembly OFTY01 (sample SAMN08195773, study PRJEB24354) | sludge metagenome | isolation source: sludge from phenol fed wastewater aerobic bioreactor B | place: India: Nagpur | collected 2016-09-16 | reverse complement strand
CTTTCTCTTTGGGCACGCAAAGAGAAAGTAGCTCGGGCCGCGGCAGCGGCTCGAAACCGCTTTGTTCCTTGCGGCAGGCGCTCGAAACCGCTTTGAAACTTGCGAGAGAGCAGAAGCAAGAGCCCCCCTCACCCCAACCCTCTCCCCCAACGATCGAGCCGTTGGGGGAGAGGGGGCAAGAGCCGCCCCGTCACTCACGGCACAGGCAACGCAAAACCACATCCCCGCGCTGCCAAAAGCAGCGCCTCATCCCCGCGCCTGCACCACATTCACCTCATGCACCGTCGTCGGCAAACTCAACTCGCCGGCGTCGATGCGCCGCTTCACCGCGCTCAGCAGCGCGGTCTGCGCGGCCCACGTGTCGCCACTCTTCACCCAGCAGCGCAGCACCAGGGTCACGGTCTGGCCGGCGATGCCGTCCACCCACACGCCCGGCGCGGGGTCGGCGAGCACCAGCGGCTCGTCCGCCAGCAGCCGTTGCAGCGTGGTCGTGGCCTGCGCGAGGTCGTCGCGCCAGCCGATGCCGATCTTCAGGTCGAGGCGGCGCGTGCCGCGGCGGTTGAAGTTGAGGATGGTGTCGCCGCCGACCTTGGCGTTCGGCACCACGGCTTCGCGGTTGTCCGGCAGCAGCAGTTCCGTGTACATCAGGTTGATGCTCTGCACGGTGCCGTCGATGCCGCCGACGGTGACGTAGTCGCCCACGCGGAACGGCCGGAACATGATCAGCAGCACGCCCCAGGCGAGGTTGGAGAGCGAGCCCTGCAGCGCCAGGCCGATGGCCAGGCCCGCGGTGCCCAGCGCGGCCACCATCGGCGCCGGCGACACGCCCAGCGCAGCCAGCGCCATCGCCACCAGCACCGCGATCAGCACGCCGTAAAGCAGGTTGCGCAGGAAGCCGCCGAGGGTGTCGTCCACCTTCGCGCGCTGCAGCGCACGCTGGGTGAAGTTCGCCAGCCGCGCCGCGAACCAGGCACCGAGCAGGAGGATCAGCAGCGCGGCGAGCAGGCGCAGGCCGATGTTCACCGCGGCGGCGGAAAGGTCGATCGCGGAAAGGCGGGCAAGCAGTTCGTGCATGGTGTTCATGGATGCGGCGGAAACGCAGGGAGACTAGCAGCATCGGTCGCACCGGTTCGCGCCTGCCGCGCACAAAAAAATGCCGCGGGCGGCTCACGCCGGGCGCGGCATGCCTCCGTGCGGGGAGCGCACGGAGCTTGGGGGTATCAACGCGTGGCGACGGCGGCGTCGCCGGCGCCGCTCTGGCTGTCCTTGCCCTTGCGATCCCGATTGTCCATCAGCAGTTGCAGCGGCTGGCCACCGGCGAGCCGGAAGCGGAACTGTTGCTGCAACTCGTCCAGCTCCGCCAGCCGCGGGCAGAGCGCCTTGGCGCGCGCCTCCAGCCGGCCCGAGCGCGCCTGCATCGCCTTGTCCACCGAGGCGTCGATCGAATCGGCCCGCGCCTCCAGCTCGCTGGCGCGGCCGGTGAACAGCGACCACAGCACGCTGCGCGTGAGCGCGCCGGCCAGCTGGTTGCTGGCCTGCTCGATCGGTTGATCGATCGCGTCGGCGAAATCCTGCTGGCTCCAATGCGCGGCGTCGATGCTGGCATCCATGCCGCGCAGTGCCGCCACGCGCGACTGGTTGAGCTGGCGCACCAGCGCATCGCGGCGATGCTGGCTGCCGCCCAGCGTGGCGGCCACCGTATCGAGCGCGTCGAACGCGATGCCCACCGCCTCGTGCGCGATGCCGGCCATCTCGGGCAGCAGGCTGCGCATGTCCGCCTCGTAGCGGCGCAGCCGCGCCGCGTCCTCCGCCGACACCGCGACCGGCTTGCCGTCGACGCGCAGCGCGCCGTCGTGCATGAAGACGTCGTTCGGCGGCGTGCCATGGCGGCTGAAGTCGATGCCGGCCGGCGTCACCCGCACATCGTAGTTGCTGGCGTAGCCGCACTGGTCGCCGCGGACGTGGACCTCGGCCGCCTGCGCCTGCGCGCCCAAGGCCAGAGCGATGGTGATGACGAGCGCCGCGACCGTGCCGTGCCTGGACATGCAAACCTCCCGTGGTCCGCTGCCGGCTTCGATGACCGGCATGCCGGGAAGCTTCGATCGTGCGCCCCGCGGCGGCATGCGCCATGCGTCATGCCCTGCCATCAGTCACGGTCATCGCGGCGTGCCTCAGCGACTGCGCTCGTCGATGTCGCTGACCAGGCCATCGACCAGGGTGACCACGATCACCCGGCCGTTGTGCCGGTACTGCCACTGCTCGCCGCGCGCCGCGGCGCCCGGGCTCGCGCGCACGCGCCCGCCGCGACGGCTGCTGCCGTGCGAAGCGCCGCGCGAGCCGCTGCGATGCGACTTGTGCATGGGCTTGCCGAGCAGGGTGCTCACCGTGGCCGCGCTGTCGCCCACCACCAGCACGCGGTTGCCCACGCGCAGGCTGTCGGAAGCGGCGGCGCCGGTGGCGCAGGCGAACAGGATGCAGGCCAGCAGGCCGGCCAGTCGGTGACGATGCATGGCACGCTCCCCGTGCAACGGACATGGCCGTGCAAGTTAGTGCGGCTGCCGCGGCAGCGGTTACGGCCGGGCGCCGGGGAGCAGGTGGGCGCGCCGCCCGCGCGCGTGTCGGCGCGCGCCATCAGAGCCTGTTCACGATCTCCACATGGCCCGCGCCGGGAGCTGTTTGCGCGCAGACCAAGGAAGAACGAAGGCACGCGGGGAGAGTCCATGGATGGACTCGGCTTTGAGGAGCGAGGAGTGGACGTCCGTCCACGACTGAGAGATGACGCAGGAATGCGGGCAAACAGACCCGGCCCTTCGGGTTGCCTTGCCGTGGCCGCCATGCGGCAGCGCGCGGCTTGACCCCCGCTTTCGCGGGGGCAGGCTCTGCCGGCCAGGCAGGCGCTGCGCCACGCGCCACCACCTGACGGCCACGGCAAGGCAACGCAGGCTATGCGGAGATCGTGAACAGGCTCTCAGGAATGGGCGGGGCCGGCCAGGCTGTGCATGTCCAGATGGATGCCGCGCAGGCGCGGCAGCTGCCGGCGCAGCACCGTGGCCGACTCCTCGGGCAGGCCGACGAGCGCCCGCTCGAACGCGTGCAGCAGGTTCGACTCGTCCTGCGCCAGGGCATGGATCCACGCGCTGTCGCGGCGGGCGGCCGTGCGCGCCATGCCTTCCACCAGCCGGCCGCGCAGGGCGGCCCGCCAGCTGCCGTGCGTGCGCGGCACGCCGCCGGCACGCTCCACCTCGTGCTGCAGGTCGGCGACCAGGGCGGCGAGCGCCTGGGCGTCTTCGTCCAGCACCGCGCGCAGGCCCGGCTCGCCCACCGCGAGGGCGGCGTGACGATACAGGCGGCACAGGTCGATACCACGACGGATCAGCGGGTTGCAGATGCTGCGGATGACGCTCGAAGCCACGTTCGCCCCCGATCGGGCGGGTGAGGAGGATGGCTCCATCCTCGTCCACGGCCACTTAGCCGGAGATTAATCCGCTGCGAAAGCCTCGCGCCTACTGGCCGATCTGCAGCAGATCCAGCGGGCGGCCCTTGCCGTCGCGCACGCCCTGCTGCAGCATGGCCAGCTGGCGGATCGCCGGGCACAGCGCCTCGATCTGCGGCCGCAGCGCCTGCATCCGCTGGCGCATGCGCGGCTCCAGCTGGGTGGCGAGGTTGGCCGCGCGATCGCGCAGGTCGGCGGCGGCCTGCAGGTCGCCGTTCATGGCGGCGTCGAGCGCCTGCTGGCCGAGGTCGGCGGCGATCAGCGGCAGCAGGTCGCTCTCGAGCTGGTTGACGTACTGGTCCATCGCGTTGCCCTGCCAGTCGTGAGTGCTGTGGCTGGCGGCGATGCGCCGCTTGAGGCTGGCGGCATCGTTCGCGAGGTGGCTGTCCACCTGGCTGCGCGTGTCGGCCGCCAGACCCATGCCCGCGGCCTCTTCGCGCAGGCCCTGCGCCGCGATGTCCACGCCGTGCTGCGCCACCGTGCGCACGCGCGGCGCGAGTGCGCGCAGGTCGCGCTCGAACAGCGTCAGGCGGTCCTGGCTCTCGGCGTCCAGGCGCACCGCCGCGCCGTCGACATGCAGCTGGCCGTGGCCGATTTCCACCCGCGTGGGCGCGGGCGCGGGGCGGTCGAACAGCAGGCTGTCCGGCCGCAGCGTCACGTCGTAGCTGCTGCTGGCGTGGCAGGTGGCGGCGAGGTCCTGCGCCCGCAGCGGCAACGCGGCGAACAAGGGCAGCAGGAACAGCGACAGGTGACGCAGGCGCATGGCGGGTTTCCGCGAATGGAGACTGCGCAGCGATACCCGCATCCGGACCAACCCATGCTGAACATGCGGCTGGCCCAATCAGGCGCCCTTGATCGGCGTCAGCAGGTGCAGGCCGTGCCCGGCCTGGTCGATGGCGTCGTCCGGCAAGGCATCGGCACCGCCCGAGAGCAGCTTGTTGTCCAGCCACGGCACCAGTTGCACCGGCCCGGGCACGTAGACGTTCCACTGGCCATAACGTGCCCGGGTGGAATAGCCGTTGACCCGCAGATTGAAGCTCACCGGCACCTGCACCACGCGATACGGCGACGCGGCGTCCGTCGCCGGGCTGAACAGCCAGTGCCGGGCCGTGCCCACCGAAACCCGGGCGAGGCGATCGCGCCACCGCTGCATCTGGACGTCGCTGCCGAGCTTGCCCAGGTCCACCTGCACGGCCGCGGCATCGGCCACCTTGCCCGCCGCATCCACGCGCAGGGCGAGGTACACCGTGCCGGTCACGCGTTCGCGGATGGCCTCGGGCGGGTACGCCGGCGCCCGCCGCTGCACGGCCTCGATCGCGGGGCCGCGGTTCGCGTCGCCGAAATGGACGGCCGCGACGCCGATGCCGTAGTCGCCGTCGTCCAGCGGCTTGGCCACCACGCGCAGGCTCATCGTCGCCTTGGCGATCGCCGGCTTGCCGTCCGCCACGACCGGCTCGAACTTCCAGCGCGGGATGGCCTTGCCCAGCAAGTCCTTCACCGCGGGCGGCAGTTCCTCCGGATGATCGAGCGCGTAACGCGCCACGCTGCCATCGGTCGCCACCTCGATCGTGCCGGCGACCAGCATGCTCGCCTGCACCCGCTTGCCCGCCGCCTCCGGCCCCGCGGCCAGCGCCGCGCCCGACAAGGCCACGCACAACCCACCCAGCCACCAGCGTTTCATCCCCTGCCCCTCCCTGACTGCACGATGGATCGATCCGGATACCTGCTCCTGCACCGCTCAGCGGCGACGGCGGAACTGCTCGCGCACCGCCGGCGTGCCCAGCCGCCACGCCAGCCACAGCAGCGCGGGTATCGCCACCAGCTTGAGCGCGAGGGCGATGCGGTAGCTGCGCCGCGCATGCAGGATCGCCACGCGCAGGCGGTCGTCGCTGGCCAGGTGCAGGATCGCGTCCGCGCTGGAATGTTCGAGCTGGAGCCACTGCGACAGCATCGCGCCGCCGCTGGCCAGCGCCCACAGCGCCAGCACGCCGCAGGCCACGCGCAGCGGCACGCGCGCCCAGGCCAGGCGCAGGATGCAGCCGGCGCACAGCACGACCAGCGCGAGCGCGGCCACGAGATAGCCGATGTCCCAGGCCAGCATGCGCTGCCATGCGGCGCTGTCGTCCGGCGACAGGCCCATGCGATGCGCCCACAGCAGTTGCGCATGGCCGAGGTATTGCACGCTGCCGAACGCGGCCAGCAACAGCAGCAACCACACCAGCACGCGCCAGGCGGCGAAGCCGCGCGTGCCGGAACCGGATTCGGCGTGAGTCATCACCGGCATCAGAGCGCCGCCTTCTGCTGCGCGGCGAGGTCGGCCAGCACCTGGCTGGAATTCGCCTTGGGATCGACGTCGGTGTAGACCTTGGCGATGCGGCCCTGCGGGTCGATCAGGAAGGTGGTGCGCCTGGCGTAGTGCATGCCCACCATGCTGCCGAGCACGCCGTAGGCGCTGGCCGCCCGGCGCTCGGCGTCGGCGAGCAGCGGAAACGGCACGTGGTACTTCGCGGCGAACTCGGCGTGCGACTTCACGTCGTCCAGGCTCACGCCCACCACCGCGGCGCCGGCCTGGCGCAGCCTGGCGATGTCGTCGCGGAAGCTGCACACCTCGGTGGTGCAGCCGGGGGTGAAGTCCTTGGGATAGAAGTACAGCACCAGCCAGTGGCCGCGGTAATCGGCGGGGCTGCGCCAGTGGCCGTTCTGGTCCTGCAGGCGGAAGACCGGCGCGGCGGCGCCGACCTGGGGCGGCGCATCGGCGGCGAACGCGGGCGCAGCGAGCAAGCCACACAGCAGGATCAGCACGAACAGCAGCGGCAGGCGACGCATCGCGATACTCCGGGGGAACGGCGCCGCCCAGTGTACGCTGCCGCGCCGGCGAAGGGCGCCGCGCGCGGCGCCCTTCGCCCCTCACCCGCAGCTCGCTCAACGGCGGCTGATGCTGAACTTGCCCACCGACACGCCGAGGTTGATGCCCTCGCCGTGGCCGGCCAGCGCCAGCGAGGTGGTGCCCTTGGTCAGCAGCTGCGCGGTGCCGCTCTTCACCACGCCGGCCTCGGCGCTGGCCTGCACGTAGTCGCCGAACACGTCGTCGATGCCGCGCACATGGGTGATGTCGCCGGTGCCGTGGTCGATGCGGTACTTGCCGGCGGTGAGGCCGCCGCCCACCACCGCGATCTTCACCGCGGCATGCTGGCCGTTGTCGCAGCTGACCATGCCGCTGCCTTCGGCGTGCTTGTAGAGGATCGACCAGCCCGACAGGTTGAACGTGAGGTGGCACTTCACGTTGGCGGCCTCGGCGGCGCGGGCGGGCGTGGCCGGCACGCTGGCCAGGGCACCCGCGCCCAGCAGCAGGGCGGCGGTCAGGGCGAGAGTGTGCTTGCTCATCGGCTTCTCCTTGTGGTGGCGTCGTCGGACGCGGAAACCGGCCACGCGGCAGCAGTGCCGCGGCCATTGCATGCGCAGGATGGTCCGCCGCTTCGTGATGGATGCGTGAGCCGCGCGCGGCGGCATTCAGCCTGCGCTGGGCGAGTGTTCAGTCCGGTCCTTGGGATGCTCGGATTTTGCTCGTCACTCCCGCGAGGTGCTTTTCAACGGCCGAAGGCTGGTCAAGCTCACTGCTGTCCGGAATATTTTGCCGGTGATCTGTTCCCCTCTCCCTCCGGGACGGGTGCTCGCGAGAACCATTGGATTCCGCACCTTGGCTCGCCTGCCGCAGCGCGCTTTCCCCCTCTCCCACTAGTGGGAGAGGGGTTGGGGGAGAGGGGCTTTTGCCCTCGCGCTTCCGCAAGGAACAAGGCGGTTTCGGTCGCCTGCCGGCGCCCGAGTTCCTTCTCTTTGCTGGCCCAAAGAGAAGGAACCAAGAGAAATGGCCTGGTTCAATCCGCCGACCCTACAAGCCCGTCGTGTCGAGGGCGTTGGATCAACGCTCGTCGACACGTCGCCCTACAGCGGCCACACCGCGACGTATCTGGAAACCGAGGAACAAAGTTTCGTCGTGCTTCGCCGCCTGGCGTCATGTCTCCCTCCCCTGCGTGCAGGGGAGGGTCGGGGTGGGGTGCCGTTGCTTCTGCGCGCTGGGAGCGCGCTGCTTTTTCCGGGGCCCCTCGGCGACGGTGAGGCGGGGACGAGGAGGCCGCGCAGCGGGCGTTGCCAAGGATGGCAACGCCTTTTCGCGCGGGCAGGAGCCCGCTCGACAAGCCCGGCCCCGACTCACGGACTTTCCGTCCATGGAGGGACGGAAAGCGCCGCCGCGGGGTGCCCTTTCTCTTTGGCTACTTTCTCTTTGGGCACGCAAAGAGAAAGTAGCTCGGGCGCCGGCAGGCGCACGAAACCACTCTGAAACTGGCGAGAGCACAGAAGCAAGAGCTCCCACCCCAACCCTCTCCCGCAGGGAGAGGGATTCACCAACCAGCACCTTCCCGAATGCGAGTCGCTCGGCTTCGTCGTTCAAGGCGAGAGCCTGCGGTACTTGAAGCCCGCGAACTGGAACATCGAATATTCCGGACAGCAGTGCGCTTGACCAGCCTTCGGCTGTTGAAAAGCGCCTCGCAGGAATGACGAGCGATAAACCGGATTGCTCGGATCGTGCCTTGATCTTTCGCTAACGCCGCGCCGCCCACACTGGAATCCACCGCGAACTTCGCCCGACAAAGGAGCCCGTATGCCCAAGTATTCACTGGTCGGTTACGACGGCTCGGACGCCGCGCGCCGCGCGTTCGCGTTCGCGATGGAGCTGGCCCGCGCTTGCGGCGGCCGGGTGCGCGTGGTGTCGGTGCTGCAGGTGGCCGAGGGCGGCGACACCTGCGCGCTGATGATGACCGACTCCGGCACCCAGCGCGTGCAGGAACTGAAGGACGAGCTGGCCACGCTCGCGCCGGACACCGCCAGCCTCGTCGACGTCGAACTGACCCACGGCAGCCCCGGCGACGTGCTGCTCGGCCAGGTCGGCCAGCACGGCATCGACCACATCGTGATCGGCCACACCGAGCGCGGCGCGCTGGCGCGCTGGCTGCTCGGCTCGGTTTCCACCAACGTGCTGGCGCGCGCGCACGTGCCGGTGACGGTGGTGCGCTAGCGCCTCACTTCTGCGCCGCGTCGGCGGCCGGCTGCCGCGGCTCCGCTTCGATCTTGCGCTGCGCCTGCTGTTCCAGCTTCAGCTTCGCCACATCGATCGGGCGGATCTGCGTGATGAAGCACGGTCCGTAGCCGCGGCCGGCGAGCACCTTGTCGAAGTTCACCGACACTTCGCTGGCGAACGAGGTGAGCCCGATCGCGTTGGTGAACTCCAGGTTCGGGCAGGGGCCCACGTCCAGCAGCCAGGCGCGGTTCGGCTGGGTATAGATGGCCAGCTGCCGGTCGCCCAGCGGCTCCCACGAATACAGGTTGAAGAAATGGAAGCTGCGCACCGGCGCGCCGGCCGCCGCCGCGTAGGCGGCCTGGCGCTGGGCCACCCGCTGCGCATACGGCACGCTGGAACACGCGCCCAGCGCCACTGCCAATCCGACCACCATCCACGAAGCCTTGCGGGACATGGCTGCATCCTCCATTCGTCGATACGCAGGGGAACGCGCGAGCGGCCTGCGGGTGCACCGGGTTACCAGAAGCGAGTGAAGAGGAGTGAGAAGTGAGAGAGAGCCGATCCGGCGAGGCGCCGCTCTTCTCTCACTTCTCACTCCTCTCCATTCACTCCTACTTCTTGCCCTTCTTCGGCAGCGGCTGCCAATGGTCGGGCATGAAGCCGCCCACCTCGTAGACCAGCTCCACCTTCTTTTCGCCGTCCTGCAGGGTGATCGGGAGGCTGATCTTCTTCGTCTTCTCCAGCAGCGCGATGAAGCCCTTGTCGTCGCGGATCATCAGCGCCGGCTCGCCGGTGGGCGGCGCGTAGGCCTTGATCGCGTGCGGCTTGTCGTCGAACTTCGCGGCGATCGTGCACTCGCCCTTGCAGACGAAGCCGCCGTGGCCGCGGTTGAACAGGAACGCGCTCTGGCCCCAGCTCGTGTGCCGGCGCAGCACCAGGTTCACGTGCACGTCGGCGGGTTGGCTGTCGTAGATCGACGCGGTGGACTGCGTGCCGCCGGCCATCGGCGCCACCTGGTACTGCCACAGCGCGGCGAGGCGTGCCTTCTCGCTGTGCTCCTGCCAGCGCTTCTCGACCTCGGGCAGGGTCTGCTGCACTTCCTGCGCCGCCGCACTGTTCGGGTAGCGCTGCACGATGTCCTTGCCCATCGTCACCGCCATCTGGTCGTTGTGGATGCGCAGCAGCTGGCGGTAGGTGTCGAGGTTGCGCGCCGCCTCGGCGGCCTGGGCCTGGGCCTGCTGCTGCGCGGCGTCCGGCGCGGGCGCGCCGCCCTGCGAGCAGCCGGCGAGGATCGATGCGCCGGCAAGGGCGGCGACGGCGAAGCGGTGACGGAACGGCAAGGTCATCATCGGCGGAGCATCCGGAGCGAAACCAGCGGCTAGCTTGGAACGATCGCTCGCCGCGATGCAAGGCTCACTCGGCCGCCACCGGCTGGCCGCAGCGCTCGCGCAGCGCGACGCGATAGCGGCGGCTGCACGGCAGCGTGCTGCCGTCGCGCAGGTGCAGGCGCGCGTCGCCGGTGTCCAGCGGCTCGATCTCGGCGAGGTAGTCGAGGTTGACGAAGTAGCCGCGGTGCACGCGCAGGAAGCGCGCCGGGTCCAGCCGCGCCTCGATGCCGGCCATCGTGCTGCGCAGCGGGTAGTCGCGGCCGCGCACGTGCAGGTTCACGTAGTTGCCCGCGGCCTGCAGCCATTCGATCTCGCTGGCGTTGACCAGGAACTCCTTGCCCAGCTTGCGCACGAGGAAGCGCTCGGGGCGATCCACCGGCTCGACCGGCGGGCCGTCGTCCGGCGCGGCCAGCAGCCTGGCCTCGCCCTGCCGGCGCAGCCGCCACAGGCGGTACAGCACCAGCACGACGACGATGAAGGCGTAGACGCGCACGTCCTTCAGGTATTCGTAGCCGAAGTTGATCCACCACGGGCCGAAGTCGTAATGCTGCCCGCCCGCGGCATAGGCCAGCTTGCGCAGGCCCACCATGCCACCCACGTGGAGCAGGCTGAACGCCACGCTGGCGGCGAGGTGCAAGGGCAAGAGCCGCGGCCAGTCGTCGAGGCGGATCGGCCAGCGCCGCTCGAACGCGACCACCGCCGGCAGCAGCGCCAGGATCATCAGCCCGCTGCTGCACTCCCACGACCACGGCATCCAGGCCGGCAGCTCCGGGTGGCCGATCTGCGCATCCACGCTGTTGAACAGCGCATTGAGCACGATGAACAGCAGCCAGAAGCCGACCGTGACCGGCCGCGGCCAAGGCTGGAACGCCCGCTGTCCTGCATCCGCCTGTCCATTCATGCCGGCGATTCTACGTGCAGGCGGCGCAACCCCGACCGTGCCATCCCGCACGGGCAGCGACTCGTCCCCACCCGCCCGCGATCCGTCCCATTGGGCTGGGAACCGCATGGACGCCGGGCCACGCTGCGCTCATCCCACCGCCCCCGGAGCCAGCCATGCAACGACGCGACCTGCTGAAAGCCGCCATCACCCTGCCCCTGCTGCCCCTGCTGATGCGCAGCGGCACCACCCTGGCGCATGGCGCCGGCAAGCTGGCGACGGCGCTGCGCTCACGGGTGCGGCCGGGCGAGGCGGGCTGGCCTGCGGCGGCGGAATGGGCGCGCCTGAAGCAGGCCGTGGGCGGCCGGCTGCTGAAGCTGGAACCGCCGTTCGCGCATGGCGACGCGTCGCCGGCGCTGCAGCAACTCGCCAATCCGTTCGCGGTGGGCGACAACCCCGCGCTGACCCAGACCAGCGGCTGGGCCGACGCCTGGACTTCGCAGCCCAGCGCTTACGCGGTGGTGGCGGAAAACACCGCCGACGTGGTCGCGGCGGTCGACTTCGCACGCCGGCACCATCTGCGGCTGGTGGTGAAAGGCGGCGGCCACAGCTACCAGGGCACCTCGGACGCGCCGGATTCGCTCTTGGTGTGGACGCGCCACATGAACCAGGTGCGCCTGCACGACGCCTTCGTGCCGCAAGGCTGCGCCGGCCACGTGGCGCCGCTGCCGGCGGTGAGCGTGCAAGCCGGCGCGATGTGGATCGACGCCTACAACGCCGTGACCACCCGCGGCGGACGCTACGTGCAAGGCGGCGGCTGCACCACGGTGGGCGTGGCCGGGCTGGTGCAGAGCGGCGGCTTCGGCAGCTTTTCCAAGCAGTGGGGCACCGCGGCGTGCAACCTGCTGGAAGCGGAGGTGGTGACCGCCGACGGCCGCGTGCGCATCGCCAATGCCTGCACGAACCCCGAGCTGTTCTGGGGCCTCAAGGGCGGCGGCGGCGGCAGCCTGGGCGTGGTGACGCGGCTGACCCTGCGCACCTTCGAGCTGCCCGAGCACTTCGGCGGCGTCGGCCTCATCGTCAAGGCCGATTCGGACGCGGCGTATCGCGCCCTGATCGCCGCGGCGGTGGACTTCTACCGGCGCGCGCTGTTCAACCCGCACTGGGGCGAGCAGATGAAGTTCTACGGCGGCGACACCCTCGACGTCTCGATGATGTTCCAGGGCCTCAGCCGGCAACAGGCGGAACAGGTCTGGGCACCTTTCCTCGATTGGGTGAATGCCCGCAAGGATTGCCACGTCGCCAAGCCATTCGGCGCGCGCGCGGCACCGGCCCGGCATCTCTGGGACGCCGAGTTCCTGCGCAAGTACGCGGCGGACGACATCAGGTCGGACGACCGGCCAGGCGCGCCGCGCTATCACTTCGTCTGGGCCGGCGACCGGGAGCAGGCAGGCTGGTTCATCCAGGGCTACCAGTCGGCCTGGCTGCCGGCTTCGCTGCTGCAGCCGGAGCGGCAGGCGTCCTTGGTGGATGCCTTGTTCGAAGCCGCGCAGCACCAGGGCGTCTCCCTGCACTTCAACAAGGGTCTGGCTGGTGCACCGGCTGACGCGATCGCGCGGGCCCGCGACACCGCCACGCATCCGCAAGTACTGGACGCCTTCGCCCTCGCCATCAGCGCCAGCGGCGACGATCCCGCCTTTCCCGGCATGCCGGGCGCGAAACCCGATCTGGCGATGGCACGGCGCATGGCGACGGCCGTGGACAAGACGATGGATGCGCTGCGCGCCGTGGCACCGGACGCCGGCTCCTACGTCTCGGAGAGCGACTATTTCCTGCGCGACTGGCAGCAGGGATTCTGGGGCGGCAACTACCCGCGCCTCGCCGCGGCGAAGCGCAGGTACGACCCCGACGGGCTGTTCTTCGTGCACCACGGCGTGGGCAGCGAGCATTGGAGCGCGGACGGCTTCACGCGGGTGCGGGCGTAGAACCTGCTCAGTTTTCGCTGCCCAGCGTGGAGTCGAGATGCTCCACGCGGGCGATCTCGTCCAGCCACATCCAGCGGTACCAGTCGGGCTGGTCCGGGCGCTCCAGGCGCAGCTCGCCGTTGATGCCCTGGTGTTCCTCGGCGGGGTCGTAATACACCTGCACGGTGGCGCGTTCCGCGACCACGCCCTCGCACGTATCGCCGTCTTTCAGCACGAGGCGCACATGCCCGTTGGCGGGGAGTTCGCTTGCGATCGCCTTGAGCGCCTGCACGTCGGCCGGGTTGGAATAGACATGTCTGGCATATCGACCCATCGGCGCACGCCTCCTGTGGGAAAACCGTCTCCACGTTAGCCGTGCACGGGGGAAATCCGGATCAAATCCGCGGCATGGCGACGTCAAGGGATGCGCTGCCGGCGCAGGCGCCGCGACTACAATGCGCGGTCTCCGGCAAGGATCCCCATGTCGAACCCAACGCCCCCGCCCGCCGCAACGGATTCGCCGCTGCGCCACCGCGCCTTCGTGCTGTTCTGGTGCGCGCGCGTCGCCTCCGGCTTCGGCTTCCAGATGCTGTCGGTGGCGGTGGGCTGGCAGATCTACGCGATCACCGGGCGCGCGTTCGACTTGGGTTTGATCGGTCTTGTCCAGTTCATCCCCTCGGTGCTGCTGGCGCTGCCGGCGGGGCACGTGGCCGACCAGTTCGAGCGGCGGCGCGTGGTGCTGCTCGGGCAGATCGTGGAATGGACGGCCATCGTGCTGCTGGCCATGCTGACCCTGCTGGGGCGCATCCACGAGGCCGGCATCCTCGCGCTGGTGTTCGCGATCGGCGTGGCCAAGGCGTTCGAGTCGCCGTCGATGCAGTCGCTGCTGCCGGCGCTGGTGCCGCCGGCGCTCCTGCCGCGCGCGGTGGCGGTGAGCGGCTCGGCGTTCCAGATGGCGATGATCCTCGGCCCCGCGGTGGGCGGCCTGCTCTACGTGGCGGGGCCGGGCGTGGTCTATCTCGCCGCCGCCGCGCTGTACCTCGTCGCCGCCACGATGATGGCGCTGCTGCGCTGCGAGCAGGCGCCGCCGAAGCGCGAGCCGGCCACGCTGAAGACGCTGTTCGCCGGCGTGCACTTCATCCGCGCACGCAAGGACGTGCTCGGCGTGATCTCGCTGGACCTGTTCGCGGTGCTGCTGGGCGGCGCCACCGCGCTGCTGCCGATCTTCGCGCGCGACATCCTGCACACCGGCCCGTGGGGGCTGGGCCTGCTGCGCGCGGCGCCGGCGGTGGGCGCGCTGTTGATGTCGCTGTGGCTGGCGAAGCACGACCTGCAGCGTCACGTGGGCATGACCATGTTCGCCGCCGTGGCCGGCTTCGGCGTGGCGACCCTGGCGTTCGCGGTCTCCACCGCGCTGTGGCTGTCGCTGGCCGCGCTGTTCGCGCTGGGCGCGTTCGACATGGTGAGCATGGTGATCCGCGGCGCGCTGGTGCAGCTGGACACGCCCGACGCGATGCGCGGCCGGGTCAGCGCGGTGAACGCCATCTTCATCAACACCTCGAACCAGCTCGGCGAGTTCGAGTCCGGCATGCTCGCCGCATGGCTGGGCGCGGTGGGCGCCACCGTGGTGGGCGGCGTCGGCACGCTGCTGGTGGTGGGCGCGTGGATGGCGATGTTCCCCTCGCTGCGCCGGCGCCAGCGGCTGCACGTGGAGGCGGTTGCGGACGAGGCGCAAGCCGCGGCCGATACGATCTAGACACGCTGACGGCGCAGGCCGTGGGTCGGGCTTCAGCCCGACACCCGGAGATGTCGGGCTGAAGCCCGACCTACCATTTGGCGCGACGCGAGCGATTGCGCGGCGCACGCCCAGCCGCGATGCTGGCGCCCGCGAGGCCACCGAGGAGAGTCGTGCATGTCCGCACCGCCGCCGCTGCGCTCCACCTTCGTCACCGTGCTGGCCTGGGTCTTCATCGGCCTGGCCGGTTTCGCCACGCTGATCGCCGCGCTGCAGAACGTGATGCTGCAATGGCTGTTCCTGCCGGCGATGCAGGCGCAGCCCATCCCGCCGACGCCGCCCGACTTCCCGATGCCGATGCACTGGATGTTCGGGCACTTCGCGTGGTTCTTCCGCGCCTTCCTGCTGCTCTCGCTGATCACCCTGGTCGCCGCGATCGGCCTGCTGCGCCGGCACGAGTGGGCGCGGCGCCTGTTCATCGGGCTGATGGGCTTTGCGATCGCCTACCAGCTGCTGGGGCTGGCGTGGCAGTGGTGGTTCATGGGCTCGATGACCACGCTGATGCACGCGCCCGGCGCGCCCGCGGACATGGATGCGGTGATGCACGGCTTCCTGCGCGCGATGCAGGTATTCGCCACGCTGATGGCGCTGGGTTTCAGCGTGCTGTTCGGCTGGATCATCCAGCGCCTGCGCCGGCCATCGGTGCGCGACGAATTCCGCCCGTGGCGAGGCACGCCCGCGTCGCCGTGAAGGCGGCGGCGCGGACTTGGCGCGCAGCACGACGATCCGCATGCATCAGCACTCCTGATTTGCGACAGAGCTCGGCCGATACCTCACCGTTCGCCCTGAGCGTAGGCCCGCAGGGCCGAAGTCGAAGGGTGATCGCTCGCGGACGCTTCGACTCCGCTTGCTGTCGCAAGCTACGCTCAGCGCGAACGGTTTTTTCAGCCGAGCCTCGGCTAATCAGTTCAGCGCTTGACCAGCATGCGCGGTTCCGCCTGTCTTGGTACCGGCGCCGCGACGATCCTGACGGAGCCGACGCCAGGGCGGCAGTCGCGGCGCGCCAGGTCCAGCACGCGCTGACGCAGCTCGAAGACCTTGCCGAGGTTGTGCTGGTCGAACACGCGCACGACGTCGGCTTGTTTCGGCAGATGGGTGGCCGGGCACGCGATGGCGAGGCTGGCCGGCTCGGCGGCCAGCGCGGCGCCGACGCTCGACGACAGGACGATGGTGAAGATGCAGAGCAGGGCTTTCATGGCGCAGCCTCCCCGGTTTGACGGAAACCGCCGCGACGTCGCAGCGGCAGTTGCAGTCTCCGCACCGGATCCCGGCAAGTCTCGATGGTTTCATGAGGGAAGCGTTGGGAATGCTTGTGGACGATGCGGGCAAGCGCCCAGCGCATCGCGTACATATCTCTTTTACGCATCGCTCACGCCGGCGCTGGCAGCGTGGCGAGGTCCCCACAGGAGCAGGTCATGAGCACCCGACGCGACATCGAACAGGGCATGGACGAACTCGGCGACCGTGTGCGCCGCTATGCCGGCGACGCCGGCGATGCCGCCCGTGGCTGGATCGCCCGCGGGCGGCGCGCGGCGGCGCGTTTGGACGGCGACGGCTACCGCCGCCGGCTGACCCGCGCCGCCGAGGATCTCGTCGACGAGACGAACTATCGCTACCGGCGGCTGAAGCGCCAGGTGAGCCGCCATCCGGTCGCCACCGCGGCGATCGTGGCCGGCACCATCGGTGCGTTCCTGCTGCTGCGCCGGGTCCTGCGCGACCGCGACGAGGATTGACCTCGCGACGGCGCGCGCGGCGCCGCTGCTAAGCTGGCGGCTGTTCTTGCCGATCGCCGCCATGTCCTCGGAACTGCGTTTCCACCATCCGTTCGCGTTCTGGCTGGGCTGCCTGATGGTGGCGGCCGGCGTGCTGCTGCACCTGCCGATGTACCTGATGGCGGCGCCGATGCATTACCGGCTCGCCGGCATGGCGATGGATGCCGGCATGGTGGCGGGCATGGTGCTGATTCCCGGCGGCGTGCTGCTGGCCGGCTACGGCCTGATGCCGCGGCTGGCGCAACTGCGCCGCAGCCGCCAGGACCACGGCAGCCAGCCGCACCTGCACATCGCCGACCGCGTGCCGCTGAACCGCGCGCACGCGATCCTCGCGGCGGCGCTGGCGGCGGCGCTGGCGATCGACGTGATGAAGCCGGCCTCGCTGGCCTTCGTGATGCCGGGCGTGTCGGCGGAGTACGCGATCAGCATGTCGACCGCCGGCTGGCTGGCGCTGTCGGCGCTGGTCGGCACCGCGCTCGGTTCGCTGCTGTGGGGGCGGATGGCCGACCTGTTCGGCCGGCGCGCGGCGATCCTGTTGTCGGCGCTGCTGTTCATGGGCACCGCGATCTGCGGCACGATGCCTTCGTTCGGCTGGAACCTCGCGATGTGCTTCATGATGGGCGCGGCCGCCGGCGGCATGCTGCCGATCGCGTTCACCCTGATGGCCGAGACCGTGCCCGCCGCGCATCGCGGCTGGCTGCTGGTGGCGCTGGGCGGGCTGGGCACTTCGGCCGGCTACCTCGCCGCCTCGGGCGCGGCCACCGCGCTGGAACCCGCCTTCAGCTGGCGCGCGCTGTGGCTGCTGAACCTGCCCACCGGCGCGCTGATCGTGTTCCTCAACCGCTACATCCCGGAGTCGCCGCGCTTCCTCGCCGACGCCGGGCTGCACGCCCAGGCGCGCGCGGTGCTGGCGCGCTTCGCGGGCTCGCCGCAGGCGCTGCGCGTGGATCCCACGGGCGTCGACAGCGATCCGCCGATCATGGAGGCCGAACACCCGGCGGCCGACCTGCGCCAGCTGCTGCGCGGCCGGCACGCGCGGATCACGCTGGGGCTGGGCAGCTGCGGGCTGGCCTGGGGCCTGGTGAACTTCGGCTTCCTGCTGTGGCTGCCGGCGAACCTCGCCAGGCTCGGCCTGGACGTGCATGCCGCCAGCGCGCTGCTGGCGCGCTCGGCGTTGCTGGCGGTGCCGGGCACGCTCGCGGTGGTGGGGCTGTACCAGCGCTGGAGCAGCTTCCGCACGCTGGTGCTGTTCATTGCGTTGACCGCGCTGTCGCTGCTCGCGTTCTGCGCCATCGCGCTCACCGGCACGCACGCCGCGGCCGCGATGGTCGCCGCCACCGCGGCGCTGCTGGTGAGCAGCGGCGGGGTGATCGCCACGATGATTCCGTATGCGGCGGAGATCTACCCGGTGCACCTGCGCGGCAGCGGCTCGGGCCTGATCGCCGCCAGCTCGAAGTTCGGCGGCATCCTCGGCGCGGGGCTGGGCGTGCTGGGGCTGTTCGCGCATTTCGCGCTGTCGGCGCTGCTGATCGCGCTGCCGATGGCCGCGGCCGGCTGGCTGCTGGCGCGCCACGGCGTGGAGACCCGCGGTCACGCGCTGGAGGCGATCCAGCGCCGGCTGGCGGAATGATACGGACGTCCAAAAGAAAACCCGCCGATGGCGGGTTTTCTTTCGGCAACCGCGAACGGCTTACACCGTCAGCGGGTTGGGCTTCTCCGCGTCGAGCTTGTACTCGCGGATCGCGCGGGCCACGTCCTTGGCGTTGAGCTTGCCGTCCTTCGCCAGCGCGGCGAGCGCGGCGTGGGCGATCCAGTGGCGATCCACCTCGAAGAAGTCGCGCAGGTGCTCGCGGGTGTCCGAGCGGCCGAAGCCGTCGGTGCCGAGCACGGTGTAGCGCATGCCGTCGGGCACGAAGGCGCGGATCTGGTCGGCGTATTCGCGCACGTAGTCGGTGGCGGCCACCACCGGGCCGCCGCGGCCTTCGAGCAGGCCGGTGACGTAGGGCACGCGCTGGGTGGCTTCCGGGTGCAGGCGGTTCCAGCGCTCGGCGTCGAAGCCGTCGCGGCGCAGCTCGATGAAGCTGGGCACCGACCAGATGTCGGACTTCACGCCGAAATCCTTCTCCAGCAGTTCGGCCGCCGCGATCACCTCGATCAGGATCGCGCCCGAACCCAGCAGCTGCACGCGCGGCTCGCCCTTCTTCGGCTTGCCGCCGTCCTTGAACAGGTACATGCCCTTGATGATGCCCTCCTCGCAGCCCTTGGGCATGTCGGGGTGGACGTAGTTCTCGTTCATCACGGTGAGGTAGTAGTAGTGGTCCTCCTGCTCCTCCAGCATGCTGCGCACGCCGTCCTGCAGGATCACCGCCACCTCGTACGAGAACGTGGGGTCGTAGGACTTCACGTTCGGGATCGCGCCCGCCATCAGGTGCGAATGGCCGTCCTCGTGCTGCAGGCCTTCGCCGTTCAGCGTGGTGCGGCCCGAGGTGCCGCCGACCAGGAAGCCGCGCGCGCGCATGTCGCCGGAGGCCCAGCACAGGTCGCCGATGCGCTGGAAGCCGAACATCGAGTAGTAGATGAAGAACGGCAGCATCGCCTGGTTGCTGATGCTGTAGCTGGTGGCCGCGGCCATCCACGAGGCCATGCCGCCGGCCTCGCTGATGCCCTGCTGCAGCACTTGGCCCTTCTGGTCCTCGCGGTAGTACAGCAGCTGGTCGGAATCCTGCGGGCGGTACTTCTGGCCGAACGGCGCGTAGATGCCGATCTGCCGGAACATGCCTTCCATGCCGAAGGTGCGCGCCTCGTCGGAGACGATCGGCACCACGCGCGGGCCGATCTGCTTGTCGCGCAGCAGCAGGTTCATGCCGCGCACCAGCGCCATGGTGGTGCTGATCTCGCGTTCGCCGGTGCCGGCGGTGATCTGCGCGTAGGCGGACAGCTCGGGCGCCTTGATCTTGGTGTCGGCCTTGCGCCGGCGCTGCGGCAGGAAGCCGCCCAGCGCGCGGCGACGCTCCAGCATGTACTCGATCTCCGGCGAATCCTTGCCGGGGTGGTAGTACGGCACCTCGTCCAGCTTGGCGTCGGGCACCGGGATCTGGAAGCGGTCGCGGAAGTGCCGCACCGCCTCGTCGCTCATCTTCTTCTGCTGGTGGGTGGGGTTCTCCGCCTCGCCCGAGCCGATGCCCATGCCGTAGCCCTTCACCGTCTTGGCGAGGATCACGGTGGGCATGCCCTGGGTGTTCACCGCCGCGTGGTAGGCGGCGTAAACCTTGTGCGGGTCGTGGCCGCCGCGGTTCAGGCGCCAGATGTCCTCGTCGGAGAAGTTCGCCACCATCTCGCGGGTCTGCGGGTACTTGCCGAAGAAGTGCTCGCGCGTGTAGGCGCCGCCGAAGGCCTTGCAGGCCTGGTACTCGCCGTCCACGGTTTCCATCATCAGCTTGCGCAGGATGCCGTCCTTGTCGCGCGCGAGGAGCGGATCCCAGTAGGAACCCCAGATCACCTTGATCGCGTTCCAGCCGGCGCCGCGGAACACGCCTTCGAGCTCCTGGATGATCTTGCCGTTGCCGCGCACCGGGCCGTCCAGGCGCTGCAGGTTGCAGTTGATCACGAAGATCAGGTTGTCCAGGCCCTCGCGGCCGGCCAGCGAGATCGCGCCCAGCGACTCGGGCTCGTCGCACTCGCCGTCGCCCATGAAGCACCACACCTTGCGGTCGCTCTTGGGGATCAGGCCGCGGTGCTCCAGGTACTTGAAGAACTGCGCCTGGTAGATCGCCTGGATCGGGCCCAGGCCCATCGACACCGTGGGCACCTGCCAGTAGTCGGGCATCAGCCAGGGGTGCGGATACGAGGTGAGCGCGCGGCCGCGGCCGATCACGTCGGCGCGGAACAGGTCGAGCTGGTCCGCGTCGAAGCGGCCTTCGAGGAAGGAGCGCGCGTAGATGCCGGGGCTGGAATGGCCCTGGTGGAACACCAGGTCGCCGGGATGCTCGGCGCTGGGCGCGCGCCAGAAGTGGTTGAAGCCCACGTCGTACAGCGTGGCGCTGGAGGCGAAGCTGGCGATGTGGCCGCCCAGCGAGCCGGGCTTGCGGTTCGCGCGCACCACCATCGCCATCGCGTTCCAGCGGACCAGCGAGCGGATGCGCCATTCCATCGCCGCGTCGCCCGGGCTCTTCGCCTCGTTCGCCGGCGCGATGGTGTTGACGTAGGCGGTGGTGGGATCGAACGGCAGGTAGCCGCCGGCGCGGCGCGTCGAGTCGACCATCTGCTCCAGCAGGAAATGCGCGCGCTCGGTGCCGTCGTGGCTGATGACGGCGTTGAGCGAATCGATCCACTCGCGGGTTTCGGTGGGGTCGAGATCCTGGTCGAGGATGTCGTCGAGCTGATCCATGGGAGATTCTCCGCAGCGCCGCGCGGCGCAGGTGCCTGTAGGGAGGCCGTCGCCGGGGATAGCGGCAGGCCGAGGTCCAAGTCTAGCCTTCGCGGCGCATCGCTGCCAAATGGACGTCCATTGGTGGGCGGCCATGCGGGGGCGGATGGGTGGAATTTCTCCCTCTCCTCGTTGGGGAGAGGAGGCGAATGCGGTGGGCGGATTCGCCAAAAACCACTCCCTCTCCCCTCCGGGGAGAGGGCTGGGGTGAGGGGACAGGCTGGCGACGGGAGAGCTACGAAGCGCGCTCTCAATGCAGGTTATCGCGAGCACCCGCCCCTCACCTCAATCCTCTCCCCGGTGGGGAGAGGAGGCGAACGCGGTGGGCGGGTTCGCCTGCCACACGTCGCAGAGGGCGGCAGCGTCCGGGCTGGCCAAGCGCTGTTTCTTTGCGCGCAGCTAGCCGGCCGTCTTCGACGGCCGGCTAGCTGCGCGCGGCGCGAATCTGCGCGTCCACCGCGGCGATCGCGGTCATGTTGACCACGCGGCGCACGCTGGAGGCGGTGGTGAGGATGTGCGCCGGCTTGTCCACGCCCATCAGGATCGGCCCGATCGCCACGCCGTCGGTCATCACCCGCACCATGTTGTAGACGATGTTGGCGGCGTCGAGGTTCGGCATCACGAACAGGTTGGCGCGGCCGGTGAGCGTGGTGCCGGGGAAGATGCGCCGGCGCAGCGCGTCGTCCCACGCGGTGTCGGCCTGCATCTCGCCGTCCACTTCCAGCCGCGGCGCGCGCGCCTTGATGATCTCGCGCACCTTGCGCATCTTCGCCGCGCTGGCGTTGTCGTGGCTGCCGAAGTTGGAATGCGAGAGCAGCGCCACCTTCGGCTCGATGCCGAATAGCTTGAGCCGGTAGCTGGCCTGCAGCGTCGCCTCGGCGATCTGCTCGGCGGAGGGATCGAACTGCACGTGGGTGTCGAGGAAGAACCACGCGCCCTTGTCGTTGATCACGCCGGTCATCGCCGAGGTGCACTGCACGCCCGGGTCCAGCCCGAACACGCTGCGGATGTAGCCTAGCTTCTTGTGGTAGCGGCCGACCAGGCCGCAGATCATCGCGTCCGCTTCGCCGCGCTTCACCATCATCGCGGCGATCAGGGTGGGGCGCGAGCGCATCAGGTTCTTCGCCGCGTCGGGCGTCACGCCGCGGCGCCCGGTCATCGCGTGGTACTGCTGCCAGTAGTCGTTGAAGCGCGGGTCGTCGTGGATGTTGGTGAGCTCGAAATCGACGCCGGGGCGCAGGCGCAGGCCCAGGCGCTGGATGCGCATCTCGATCACCTCGGGCCGGCCGATCAGGATCGGGTGCGCCAGCTTGTAGTCGACCACCGACTGCACCGCGCGCAGCACGGTCTCTTCCTCGCCCTCGGCGTAGACCACGCGCTTCGGATCGGCCTTGGCGCGGTCGTACACCGGCTTCATGATCAGGCCGGTGCGGTAGATGAACTGACCGAGCTTCTCCTTGTACGCGTCCATGTCGGCGATCGGCCGCGTGGCCACGCCCGAATCCATCGCCGCCTGCGCCACCGCCGGCGCCAGCATCACCAGCAGGCGGCGGTCGAACGGGCGCGGGATCAGGTACTCGGCGCCGAACGTGGGCACCTCGCCGCCGTAGGCGCTGCCCAGGTCGGAGGCTTCCATCCGCGCCAGCTCGGCGATCGCGCGCACGCAGGCGGTCTTCATCGCCTCGTTGATGACGGTGGCGCCCACGTCCAGCGCGCCGCGGAAGATGTACGGGAAGCAGAGCGCGTTGTTGACCTGGTTCGGGTAGTCCGAGCGGCCGGTGGCGATGATGCAGTCCGGGCGCACGGCCTTGGCGTCCTCCGGCAGGATCTCCGGGTTCGGGTTGGCCAGTGCCAGGATGATCGGCCGCGCCGCCATCGTGGCCACCATCTCGGGCTTGAGGATGCCGCCGGCGGAAAGGCCGAGGAACACGTCGGCGCCTTCGACGATCTGCGCCAGCGTGCGCTTGTCGGTGGCGCGCGCGTAGCGCGCCTTGTCCGGGTCGAGGTGGTCGCGACCCTGGTAGATCACGCCGTCGCGGTCGAACGCGAGGATGTGCTCGGGCCTGGCGCCCAGCGCCACCAGCATGTCGAGGCAGGCGATGCCGGCCGCGCCGGCGCCGGTGGTGGCGATGCGCACGTCCTCGATCTGCTTGCCCACCACTTCCAGCGCGTTGACGATCGCGGCGCCCACGATGATCGCGGTGCCGTGCTGGTCGTCGTGGAACACCGGGATCTTCATCCGCTCGCGCAGCTTGCGCTCCACGATGAAGCACTCCGGCGCCTTGATGTCCTCCAGGTTGATGCCGCCGAAGGTGGGCTCCATCGCGGCGATGATGTCGACCAGCTTGTCCGGGTCGCGCTCGTTCAACTCGATGTCGAACACGTCGATGCCGGCGAACTTCTGGAACAGCACGCCCTTGCCTTCCATGACTGGTTTACCAGCCAAGGGGCCGATGTCGCCCAGGCCGAGCACCGCGGTGCCGTTGGTGACCACCGCCACCAGGTTGCCGCGCGCGGTCATCTCGCTGGCCGCGTTCGGGTCCTCCACGATCGCCTCGCAGGCGTAGGCCACGCCCGGCGAATAGGCCAGCGACAGGTCGCGCTGGGTCAACAGCGCCGTGGTCGGGGCGACCTTGATCTTGCCCGGGCGCGGGTGACGGTGGTACTCGAGCGCGGCGTGGCGCAGGTCTTCGGAATTGGCCATGGAGGGGGCTTTGTCGTGGAATTCGGGGAGCCGCGGAGCGGCGGGACATGGTAGCACCGGGCACTGCATGAACTTGCGCTGCGGCTATACGCCCGGCGACCACTCCTCCGCATGCACCTTGCCCATGCGGATGCCGTTGATGAACACCGAGAACGCCAGCTTGCCGGCCAGGCCGTGCACGTGCTGCATCCACGGCGGCAGCCAGCGCGGCGGCGCGATGTTGCCGGCGGCGAAATGCGGCTGCAGCGCCACCACGTCGTGCAGGGTGAGCTTGCCGGCGAACAGGTGGCGCAGCAGCTCCAGCCGCCGCTGCTTCAGCGCCCAGCGGAAGAAGGTGTGCACGGTGAGCAGGCCGCTGAGGTAGACGTTGTCCTTGGCGAATACCGCGCCGCCAGTGAGCGGCACGCCGCGGAACACGCGCTGCGCGGAGTGGAAGCTGTCCGCCGCGCTCTGCCCGCGCTCGACGAAGAACTTGTACACCTCGACGAAATCGGCGCCGGCCAGCGCCATGTCGATCGCCAGGATGCGCAGGCTGATGCGCTTCAGCCGCGCGATGTCGATCGCGCCGCTCATCAGCTCGGCGAACACCGCCAGCCCTTCCTGCGTGGCGGTGACCCGCGGCGAGGTGCGCGCCAGCGAGGCCAGCAGCGGCTGCGCGCGGCCGTTCAGCGCGGTGAGCGTGTGCACCAGCGCCTCGTGCGCCAGCAGCTGGTGGCGGTCGTAGTCGCTGAAGCTGGCGCCGCCGCGCAGGCGGATGCGGGTGGCGCCGGCGGCGGCCTTGGCGGTGAGCTCGGGGTCGACCTCCACCTTCACCGTGTCCGCGCCGAAGAAATCGTCCAGCGTGCGCGCCAGCTCGTCGCGCAGCGCCTCGGCGCCGATGCTCTCGCGCGCGTCGTCGGCCAGCAGGTCGCCGCCGAGTTCGTCCGACAGCTCCACGAAGTAGCGCGCCGCATCGAGGTTGCTGCGCTGGCTGCCGGGGATCGCGTCGCCCGGCCGCCCGTACAGCGCGATCGACGGCGCGCTGACGCCGTCGGTGCCCACCGCCTCCAGCATCTCCGCCGCGATGCGCCAGGACTCGGCGGTACGCGCGAGGTAATCGCCCAGCGGATCGCCGCCCAGCGCCGCCGCCTCGCGCTCGATCGCCGCCAGCTCGGCGCGTGCGGCGGCGAGATCGGGCCGCTGGTAGCTCACCTCGGGCAAGGCGAAACGGCCGGCCGCGTAGTCCGCGATCATGCGGTTCTCCAGCGATGCCGGCCACGCCACCGTGGGCAGGATGCGGATGCCCTTCACCGCGGCCAGCAGGCGCTGGTCGAGCGCGGCGATCGGTTGCAGGTCGGGGGCAATGGTGTTCATGCGTGCCTTTGTGCTCGCGCCGCTCGCTGACGGAACGCCTGGTTTTTGCCGTCATGCCCGCGCAAGCGGGCATCCATTTCAAGCTTGCCGAAGCGCAGGTGGATGCCCGCTTGCGCGGGCATGACGTCGATACGTACCACCGATCACTCCCGCTCGCGCCTTCCGCGCGGCGCATGCGGCCGCTCGATCGGCCTCCCGCCGCGCTGGCGGCGCAGCTTGGCCTCCAGCGTGCTGGCCTGCTCCTCGCGCTCGTCGCGCAGCTTCAAGTAGTTGCGCCAGCGCTCGGGCGACAGTTCGCCGCTGTCCAGCGCCGCCTGCACCGCGCAGCCGGGTTCGCTTCCGTGGCCGCAGTCGGCAAAGCGGCAGGCTTCGGCCAGTTCCTCGATGTCGGCGAACAGGTCGAGGTTTTCCTCGCCGGTGAGTTTCAGCTCGCGCATGCCGGGGGTGTCGATCAGGCAGCCGCCGGTGGGCAGCTGCAGCAGCGCGCGATGGGTGGTGGTGTGGCGGCCGCGGCTGTCGTGCCGGCGCACCGCGCCGGTGGCCATCTTGTCGATGCCGAGCAGGGTGTTGGTGAGCGTGGACTTGCCCGCGCCGGACGAACCCACCAGCACCGCGCTGTCGCCGGGCTGCAGGTAGGGCGCGAGCTGCGCCGCGCTGGCCGCGTCCTTGCCGTTGATCGCGTGCACCGCGGTGCCGGGCGCCAGCCGCGCGCGCAGCTCGGCGATGCGCTCGCCGCTGTCCGCGTGCAGGTCGGGCTTGCTCAAGAGCACCACCGGCCGCGCGCCGGAATCCTCGATCAGCGAGAGGTAGCGCTCGATGCGCGCCGGGCTGTAGTCGCCGTCCAGCCCGGTGAGCACCAGCACGTAGTCGATGTTGGTGGCGATCAGCTGCCGCGCGTAGCGCTCGCCCGCGGCGGCGCGCGACAGCACGCTGCGCCGCGGCAGCACGGTGACGATGTGCGGCGGCTGGCCGGGCTCGATCTCCACGAAATCGCCCACCGCCGGGCGCTCGGCCGGGTCGAGGCTGCGCTTGAGGAACTGCCCGGCCGGCTGCGCGCCGAAGCTGCGTTCGCCGTCGTGCAGCTCGTAGCCGGCGCGGTGCTGCGCCACCACGCGCGCGAGCCGCCGGCCGGCGGCCGGCAGGGCCTCGCCGCGCCAGCCGATGCTGCGCAATCGCGCCAGGGTTTCGGCATCGCTCATGGGTCAGGGGTTTCCGCCATCCGGGGCGATTATGCCCTGCCCCGGAAATGCCCGCCCAGCGCCCGCCTGCCGGCTCGCGCTGCAACGCAGCATCCTGCTAGGATCGGCAGCGTATCTGGCGTGAGGATTCCTGCGGTGGCTTCGATCAAACCCAGCACCCATCTGGCGGACGTGCGTTACGAGATCCGTGGCGCGCTCACCCGCCGCGCCCGCGAGCTGGAAGCCGCCGGCCGCGAGATCATCAAGCTCAACATCGGCAATCCCGGCCGCTACGGTTTCCAGACGCCGCCGCACCTGCGCGAGGCGATCGCCGCCCACCTGCCCGAGAGCGAGGCCTACGGCCACGAACAAGGCCTGGAGGCGGCGCGCGAGGCGATCGCCGCGCAGCAGCGCGCCCGCGGCGCGCGCGGCGTGGAGGTGGAGCGCATCTTCATCGGCAACGGCGTCAGCGAACTGATCGACCTCGCCCTGCGCGCCCTGCTGCAGCCCGGCGACGAGGTGCTGCTGCCCAGCCCCGACTACCCGCTGTGGAGCGCCGCCACCATCCTCAACGGCGGCAAGCCGCGCTACTACCGCTGCCTCGCCGAGAACGGCCACCTGCCCGACGCGGACGAGATCGAGGCGCTGGTGACGCCGCGCACCCGCGCGCTGGTGCTGATCAACCCGAACAACCCCACCGGCGCGGTCTACCCGCGCGCGCTGCTGGAGCGCCTGGTGGCGGTGGCGGCGCGGCACCACCTGCTGCTGCTCGCCGACGAGATCTACGACGAGATCCTCTACGACGGCGCGCAGTTCCAGCCGCTGGCCGAGGTCGCCGGCGAGCTGCCCTGCGTGAGCCTGGGCGGCCTCAGCAAGGTGCACCGCGCCTGCGGCTACCGCGTGGGCTGGCTCTCGCTGTCGGGCAACCCCGCGCGCAGCGCCGAGTACCGCGACGCGCTGCAGCTGCTCGCCGCGCTGCGCCTGTGCGCGAACGTCACCGCGCAGTGGGCGGTGATCCCGGCCCTGCAGGACGCGCCCACCATCACCGCGCTCACCGCGCCGGGCGGCCGGCTGCACGAAGCCCGCCGCGCCGTGCTCGACGGCGTGGCCGCCAGCGGCTACCTCGACGTGGTGGCGCCCAGCGGCGCGCTGTACGCCTTCCCGCAGATCCGCGCCGACCGCCTGCCGGTGTTCGACGACGAGGCCTTCGCGCTGCGCCTGCTGGAAGAGGAATCGGTGCTGGTGGTGCCCGGCACCAGCTTCAACGTGCCCGCCAGCCGCCACCTGCGCCTCACCCTGCTGCCGCAGCCCGCGCAGCTGCGCGAGGTGTTCGTGCGCATGGAGCGCGTGCTGGCCGGCATGGCCGCCGAGCAGCCGCGCCGCGCCGCCGTCGCTTGACGCATTGCTCCCCTCTCCCGCCTGCGGGAGAGGGGTTGGGGGAGAGGGCCAAGGTCTCGCCAATGACCAACAACATCCCCCACGCCAAAGCCCTGCGCACCCGGCAGACTCCTGCCGAGCAGCACCTCTGGTATCACCTGCGCGCGCACCGCTTCCTCGGCCTGAAGTTCAAGCGCCAGAAACCGATCGGCCCTTACATCGTCGATTTCGTTTGCATGGGCCATGCTCTGGTGATCGAACTCGACGGGAGCCAGCATGGCGACCAGATTGCATACGATCGCGAACGCGATGCATGGCTCGCTTCACAAGGATTCACCGTGTTGCGCTTCTGGAACCACGAGGCGCTGGATCAGACGGATAGCGTGCTCGAACGTATCAGGCAATTCGTGGAAACCGCACCCTCTCCCCCAACCCCTCTCCCGCAAGCGGGAGAGGGGAGCCAAGCACACCCATCGCTATCCACGCACACAATGATGCTGACCTGGCTTGCCCTCGGCGACTCCTACACCATCGGCGAAGGCGTGCCCGCCGAAGGCCGCTGGCCCGTACAGCTGGCCGCCGCGTTGCGCGGCGAAGGCGTGCCGCTGGCCGACCCCGAAATCCTCGCCACCACCGGCTGGACCACCGACGAGCTGTCCGCCGCGATGGACGCGGCCGGCTACGCGCCGCCCTGGGACCTGGTCAGCCTGCTGATCGGCGTGAACAACCAGTACCGCGGCCGCAGCGTGGACGACTACCGCGACGAGTTCCGCCGCCTGCTGCAGCGCGCGATCGCGCTGGCCGGCGCGCGCGCCGGGTGCGTGCTGGTGCTGTCGATTCCCGACTGGGGCGTCACCCCGTTCGCCCGCGACAGCGGCCGCGACACCGCGCGCATCGCCGCCGAACTGGACGCCTACAACGCCACCGCCCGCGCGGAAACCCTGCGCTTTGGCGCCCACTGGGTGGACATCACGCCGATCTCGCGCGCCCACCCCGCCCTGCTCGCCGACGACGCCCTGCACCCCGCGGCCGCGCAGTACACGCTGTGGATGGAAGCGGCGCTGCCCACCGCCCGTGCCATGCTGGCGAAGCGCTGAAATCATTGCCGTCATTCCCGCTTGACCAGCCTTCGGCTGTTGAAAAGCGCCTCGCGGGAATGACGAGCAAAACCAACTTGAGGCCGCACGGCGGCGGCGCCGTATCGGCGGTATCATTGCGTGTCCCCTCCGGAGTCTCCCCATGTCCCTCGACACCGCCACCCGCGAACGCATCGAATCCCTGCTCAAGAGCCACCGCGTGGTGCTGTTCATGAAGGGCAACCGCCACGCGCCGGCCTGCGGCTTCTCCGCCGCCGCCGCCAACACGCTGAACGAGCTGCTGCCCGAGTACCACACGGTGAACGTGCTGGAAGACCCGGAAATCCGCGAAGGCATCAAGGCCTACGGCGACTGGCCCACGATCCCGCAGCTCTACGTGGAAGGCGAGCTGGTCGGCGGCGCCGACATCATCCGCCAGATGTACGGCAGCGGCGAACTGCACAGCCTGTTCGGCCTCGCCGCACCGGACCGCACGCCGCCGGAAATCACCATCACCGACGCCGCCGCCAAGGCGATCCGCGAAGGCACCGCGAACGCGCAGGGCCTCGCGCTGCACCTGGAGATCGGCCCCGACCACAGCGCCGGCTTCCAGCTCGCGCCCGCCGGCGAGCACGACATCGTGGCGCTCGCCAACGGCCTGGAAGTGCACTTCGACCCCGCCAGCGCGCAGCGCGCCAAGGGCATCGTGATCGACTGGGTCTCCACCGTGCAGGGCGAAGGCCTGAGCCTGAGTTTTCCCGGCGCGCAGCAGGTGAAGCCGCTCTCCGTGCAGGAGCTGCAGCAGCGCCTCGCCGCCGGCAGCATCACCCTGGTCGACGTGCGCTCCGCCGCCGCGCGCGCCGAGCTGCCCGCGCTGCCGCAGGCACGCATCCTCGACGACGAAGGCTTCGACGCCCTCGCCAAGCTGCCCAAGGACACCGCACTCGCCTTCGTCTGCATGCGCGGCTTCAGCAGCCTCGACGTGGCCAAGCGCTTCGCCGCGCACGGCTTCAGCCAGGTGCACAACGTGGAAGGCGGGATGGAAGCCTGGGCTGCCGCGTCCGGCAAGGCGTAAGCGAACCCGCGCAGCGCGACGACCATGCCCGCGGCCCACACGGGGAAGTTGCTTGCGGAAGCCGGCCTGGCGCTCGGCGCAGGGAAGCTGGATCTCGCCGAGCGCGCGTTGATGCGGGCGCTCGGCGTCGATCCCGGGCAGGTAGACGCGCAATTCCTCTACGGCGTCACCTGCCTGATGGGCGGCCAGGCCGCCAAGGCCGCCGACTGGCTGCGCAAGGCCGTCGCGCAGCGCCCCGGCGACGCCCGGATGCAGACCTACCTGGGTTGCGCGCTGCACGACACCGGCGCGCTGGACGAAGCCTTGATCCATCTGCGCCGCGCCTGCGAACTGGCGCCCGGACAGGCGCCGGGCTGGTACAACCTCGGCAAGGCGCTGAAGCAGCAGGGGCGGCTGCCGGAAGCCGACCAGGCCTTTCGCCGCACCCTGGCGCTGGACGAGCGGCACCCGCTGGCGCGCATCGGCGTGGCCGACATCGCCACCATGCAAGGCGACATCCCGCGCGCCGTGGCCGAATACCGGCTCGTGCTGCGCCTGCATCCCGAACGCGCCGAAGCGTGGCACGGGCTGGCCAACCTCAAGACCGAACCGCTGAGCCCGGCCGACGTCGAGCAGCTGCGCCGCTGCCTGCGTCAACCGGGCCTCCAGCCCGACCTGCGAGTCATGCTCGGTTTCAGCCTGTTCCGGGCACTGGAAGACCAGCGCGACTACGCCGGCGCTTTCGAAGCGTTGCGCCAGGCGAACGCGGACAAGCGGCGCCTGGTGGAGTGGGATGCCGCCGCCGAGCACGCAAAGATCGATCGCATCATGCAGGCCTTCCGCGCGCCGCTACCCGCGCCGCTCGACCCCACGCTGGGGCAGGAGGCGATCTTCGTGGTCAGCCTGCCGCGCTCGGGCTCGACCCTGGTCGAACACATCCTCGCGTCGCACCCGCAAGTCGAAGGCGCCAACGAAATCCCCGACCTGCCGCAGGTCATCGAGGACGAATCCCGCCGCCGCGGCCAGGCCTTTCCGGACTGGGTCGCCGCAGCCACCGCCGCCGACTGGCACCGGCTCGGCCGGGACTACCTCGCCCGCACCGCAAGCTGGCGCCGGCAGCGACCGTATTTCACCGACAAGAACATCAGCAACTGGCCGCTGGTGGGCGCCGCGCTGGCCATGCTGCCGGGCGCGAAAGTCATCCACTGCCACCGCGACCCGGTCGAAACCTGCTTCTCCTGCTACCGTCACCTGTTCCGGCACGGCGTGCACTACAGCTACGACCTCGACGAGATGGCCGAGAACTGCCGCGACTACGAACGCCTCAGCGCGTTCTGGCTGGCGCGCCATCCACAGCACGTGCTCGATTTTCCCTACGAAACCTTGGTGCGGGAACCCGAAACGCAGATCCGCCGCCTGCTCGCCTTCTGCGGCCTGCCCTTCGACCCCGCCTGCCTCACGCCCCACCGCACCCGTCGCGAAGTGCTGAGCACGGCCAGCGCGGCGCAGGTGCGCGAACCGATCCGCGCCGACACGGCACACAGCACGCCGTACCTGCAGTGGCTGCAGCCGCTGCGCGACCGCCTCGCGCGTTGAAATGAAACGCCGGTTGCCCGGCGGCCTTGTTCCTCTGCTTGCGTTTCCCCGTACCACCGATTGCGATGGCACGGGGAATGGCGCTACTTACCAGTCGTACTTCACGCTGAACTGAGCGTAGCGCGGTCGCTCCGTGCTCACCGGCAGCTTGTACGTCGGATCGGGCGAACTGGTCGAACCGAAGCTGCTGACGTAGGCCGTGGCCTTCTGCTCGTTGAACACGTTCTGGACCTGCACTTGCAGGGTCAGATGCTTGCCAGCCCAAGCCGGAATGTAGCTCACCCCCAGGTTCAGCTGATGGGTCCACGGCGTATTGCCTGCATCGCCCGGCCGCGACGGATGACCACCGCACCAATGATAGGACTCGCCATAGCCATCCGGATCGGTCTCGCTCGGGCCGTAGTAGCCCAGGCAGCTGATCGGCGAACCCGACTGGATGATGTAGGTGCCGCTGACCAGCCACTCCGGCGTGATCGCATACGTACCGTACGCCTTCAACGTATGCTTGTGCATGTTGGGCAGGTTGCCGTTGGAATACTGCATCAGCTCGGGGAAATCCCACGCCTCGGTGATCGAGCCGGACTGGTGGCCGCCCGCGGCACCCGAGGCATTGCTGATCTGGCCCACCGGCGAATCCGTCGGCCCCTCCGTGGTGCCGTAGCTGCGGGCAAACACATAATCGATCTTGGCCGCCCACTTGCCGTCCCACGGATGCTCCAGCGACTCTTCCAAGCTGTAATAGTTGCGGTAGGCACGCGGGAAGCCCACGACCAACCCGGCCGAACTCGTCGCCGTATGCGGGTTCCAGGTGTAGGTGCTGTAATGCGTGCACTGAGGGTTGACGGCCGCACCATTGTCCGCCGTGCAATAGCGCAGGATATTGCTCCTGCCGGGGTTGACCAGCACATCGGATTCGGTACCTGCAAAGGTTGGGTCCGCATCGACCGGCAGGGTGATGCTACCCGTATCGTCGATGATGTTCCGCATCCGCGAATCGGTCGCCTGCGTGGTCCAGACCAGTTGCTGCCCGAACGCGTTGAACATCTTCTGGAAGCCCAGCACGAGCTCGTCCTGGTACATCGGCTTCAGGTTGGATGCAGCGACCAGCTTGGGATCCTTCGGCACGCCCAGTTCGCCGTCCGGCGAAATCTGCTGGTAGGGGTCGGTGATCCCCGGCCCGGACACCGGAATCTGCTGCAGGCCCTGCGGGATGCCGTTGGCGTCGATGGAGGTATAGGTGTAGTACTTGCTGAGATAGCTGTTCGAGCCCGCCATGCGCGAGCCCAGGCCGGAAGGCAGCGCGAGGTAGTAGCGGCCCACGTTGCCATACAGCTTGGCGCTGCTGTCGCCGAAGATGTCCCAGCTGAAGCCGAGGCGGGGCGCCCACTGCGGCTTGGTCATGCGGATGTAGGGAATATTGTCGCCGTTGTAGTTGGTGAACTGGTCGTTGCGCAGGCCAAGATTCAACAGCAGGTTCGGCGTGACCTGCCAGTTGTCCTCGATGTATTGCGCCTTCTGTTCCACCGTGAACGACGCCACGCCGCCGAACACGGTCTGCTGGGCGTAATAGCCGTTGGGGTTGGCGGCATTCACCGCAGTGCCGACGCACTGCCCGACGTTGTTGCAGAGTATGGTCGGGTTGGCAGGATTGGGCATCACGCCATACGCCCAATAATACCCCGGTGACGGGGTGGAGCTGCCGCTGTACGACCACTGGCTCAGGGTGCCATCGCTGATGTCCGTGCTGCGCTGGTTGTCGATACCGAAACGCAAATCGTGGTCGCCCAACTTCCAATCCAGGTCCAGGCGGAAATTGTTCGTAGAGGACTTGTGATCCGTGGTGGGGATGGTGGTCGGGTTGGGATTCGTGCTGCCCGTGCCCGGGACATCCGGATTCTGGTTGTAGACCTGCGAGATGCCGGGAAGCGCCGGATTCAGGCCCGGGAAAACCTCCAGCTGGCCGAAATAGGTGCTCTTCATCTTGCCGGCCAGCACGCTCAGCGTGAGGTTGTCGGTGATGTACGAGGTGTACTTCAGGATGTTGATGTTGAACTTGCTGGAGTAGATCGGGTTGTCGATGGATGCGAAGCCGCCGATCGAGTTCGTGTTGTAGTTGTAGTTGTAGAGGTTGTGAAACTGGTCCGCATTCTTCGACATCACGTTGGTGTATTCCAACGTGTTGCTGTCGTTGATGTTCCAATCCAGCTTGCCGTAGAACTTCGGCAGGCTGGTGCCATGCGTGTAGTAGTACGGGTTGTTGACCGAATCCGTAATGTGCGTGTTGTCGTGTTCGATCTCGCCCGTGAGGTAGAAGAACAGCGTGTCCTTGATCAGCGGACCCGACAGGTAAGCGTCATAGACCGTACTCCAGCGGCTGTCGTGTCGGCGGTTGTTGTAGATGTTGCCGGCCTGCTGACCGACCGTGGTGACCGCCGGGTTGGCGTAGTAGATGTTGTCGTAACCGGTCTGCGCCCAGCTCGGAGCAAAGGTGGCGTACACGCCGGCGTGGAAGTCGTTACCGCCACGCTGGCCCACCTGGCTGATCACGCCACCGGTGGAGCGGCCGTATTCGGCGCCGTAGCCCGAGGTAATGGTTTGCTGCTCGGCAATGGCGAAGTACGGCAAGGCGATGCCGCCCGCGTTGCCCACCGGGTCGGTGGTGTTGAAGCCGTTGATGTAGTAGGCGTTCTCCACTACCGAGTCGCCGCCGAACGAGATCAGCGGGGTGCCGGCCGGGCCGTTACCCAAGCCGGTGTTGCCGGGGCCCACGCCAGGCGCAAGCATCGCGATCGATTCGGCATTGCGGGCAAGCGGCAGCTGCTTCAACTGCTGTGCCGTGATCACCGAGGTCTGACGGGTGGAGGACACATCGATCGCTGGCAACGAGTTGGCCGTAACCGTGACGCTAGAGAGGTTCTGGATGTTCTTGCCACCGGCTTCGGCAGCGACAAATGGTACGGACGCGCCACCGGCCACGCTCACCGTCACATGGTCCTTCGTGGCCACCACGTTGCCGCCCTGCATCAGCGACACGGTGTAGTCACCCACTGGCAACTGGTTGGCGCCATAACGGCCATCACTGCCGACCGCCACTTCGCGGGTCAGGCCGGTCGCATTGTTGACAATGCGTACCGTCTCACCGGCCGACACCGGCGCGGTACCGAAGACCGAACCGGTGGTCGCCTGCGCGAACACCGGGCCGGTCATGCCGACACCAGCGACGATGGCCACGGCCAGCGCAGTGCGACGCAGTGTGGAGCGGCGTGTCACGTTATTGATTTTCATGGCATTCATGAGATTGGAAACTCCCCAGCGGAAAATGTCGATTTCTTCAAAGGCTGTGCGGGCTACCCTTACCCGCGGCCAAGCCAAGTGCGGCAAACCAAGCCAGACGAACCTATTCCACAGCAGTTACGATGCACCTGCTAACAGCTTGAAGCGCACTGACATTAAACATCCCTCTAACATCAAGTCAACAATTAAGAACTTGCTGTTTATGTTCTATATCAACAGCTTAAGAAAGTTTCTTCGATTCGTTCATAATCGCAAGTTAATACAATTCGCAATATGGCCCGCTTCAACTCCATAGGCAGTTGTATTTCTGATTTATTGGCACCCAAGCATTGCCACCCAAACAGACATAGTCGCGCCACGGATCGGCAACCTTTTGCGAGCCGATGCACATGAAGATGGGATAGCCTTGCCGATTGCACTGCACGGCCGCCATAAACGGCGCCTGGCCGGGACTGCCGCGCCCGTACCGGCGCCGAGGCAGCCGGAGGATTCCACTCCCGGGCAGGTGCACAATAAAAAGCCACCGGCCATGACGGCCGGTGGCTGCGAAGCGTTACAAGGTGTCGGCTGTATCAGTAGTCGTAGGTCACCGAGAACCGCACGGTACGCGGCGGGGTGGTGAACAGCGGCTGGCCGTAGTAGTTGTTGGTGATCAGCGTGCCAGTTGGGCCAGCCTTCTTGTCGAAACCTGACTGATACGACGGGTCGACCTGCAACGCATGCTGCTGGTTCAACGCATTGAAGATATCCAGGTTGAAGCCCAGCTTGTTGTCTGCAAACGCCGGACGGTAGTGCACGCCCAGGTTCAGCAGCTCCGTCCACGGCGTATGCCCGATCGATCCCGGCGTCACGCGCTGACCGTTGCACCAGTGGTAGTTGCCGGTGCCGGAGTTGTTGTAGCCGGTCGGGTCGTTGGCGCCACCGGGGTTGTACCCGCCGGGACCCTGGGTGTACGGGCCGAAGTAGCCCAAACACTCCTTCGGCCCACCGGACTGCACCAACAGGGTGGCCGAGAGCAGCCACTCCGGCGCGATCTGGTAGTCGCCACGGAACTTGATCTGGTGCTTGCGGACGTTGGCGAACTCGCCGTACTGGCCGTCCATCAGCTGCCAGCTGTCCCAGTCTTCCGTCTTGGAGACGTCGCCCTGACCGAAATCGGAGCGCACCTGACCCTCGGTGTTGCCGAAACCGCGGGTAAAGGTGTAGTCGATGCGACCGTACCACTTGCCGTCGAACGGGTGCTCCATGTACAGGCTCAACGAACCGTACTTGCGCACGGCGCCACGGCTGAAGCCCCAATCCTTCAGGGTCATCGGTACGAGCACCTTGCTGCTGCCGTCGTCGGATACCACCAGCATGTTGTTGGTGCGACCGGGGTTGAACAGGCGGCAGTACGAGGCGCCGTATAGCGAATTGGAGTACAAGCTCGGATCCAGGCCCATGCTGGTCATCTTGGTGGCGATCTGGCCCGGTGAGCACTCGTCGTCGATCGCGGCCTTCAGGTCGCGCCACATGGCCTTGGCACCGTACACCCAGTTGTCGCCCAGCTTCTTGTCGAAACCGACGATGAACTCGTCCAGGTATTCCGGCTTCAGGTTGCGCGCAGCGACCTGTTGCGGATCCTTGGCCGCACCGTTTTCGCCATCGGGCGAGTGCCACGGCGTGCAATTCGACGGATTCACCGGAACGCCGGTGGTTTCGTCGACCGAGGTGAACGTGCAGTTCGAGGTCAGGTAGGTCGAACGGTTGGCCGCACGCTCCGCCGCATTGTTCGGCAGCGCCAGGTAGTAACGGCCAGCATTGCCGTAGACCTTGAACGAGGAGTCGCCGAACACGTCCCAGCTGGCGCCGATACGCGGTTCCCACTGGTTCTTTTCGTCAACGAACGCCTTGCCGAGATCGTTGTAGTTGGTGAAACGGTCGTTGCGCAGGCCAACGCTCAGGTAGACGTTGGGCGTTACCTGCCAGTTGTCCTGCAGGTACCAGGCCTTCTGCGACATGGTCATGCTGGTAGCCCAGCCGATCTGGCGCTTCTGCGCCGACGTCGCGGAGATGTAGCGCCAGTAATAGTTCTGCGGGCTGAACGGGTTCTGGAAGCTCGGGCCCTGGTCGATGGCGCGGTAGTACATGTTGTCCATGCCAGCCAGCAGGTCGTGGTCGCCCAGCTTGTAGTCGAAGTCCACGCGCAGACCACGGGTGGAGTTCTTCGCGCCGGGCGAGGTCCACGTGGTGTTGGTCTGGTCGTTGTGCGGCTGGTAGCCATCCGGCTGCTTGCCGAGGCTGCCCCTGGAAATGAACGGCAGCGGGCTGGTGTTGCCGTACAGGACCGGATCCTGGAAGTGTGCCTTGCCCGCCGTGATGCTCAGCGTGGCCGCATCGGTGATGTAGCTGGTGAAGTGCCCGATGTAGATCTGGGCATTGTCCTTGGTGACGTCACTCTTGGAGAGGTACGCACCGCGCTGCAGGGTGTCGTAGTCGAAGCCGTAGGTGGAACCGGCGCCTCGGCTGTTGTTGTCCTTCAACGCGGTCAGTTCCAAGACGTTGCTGTCGGTGATGTTCCAATCCAGCTTGCCGTAGAACTTGGTGTCCTTGTCGGTGTAGTCCAGCGCCTTTCCGCTGTCGTTGTTCAGGACATTGGTGCCACGATCCTTGGTGGTTTCGCCCGCCAGGAACATGTACAGCTTGTCCTTGATCAGCGGACCGCCCACGTAGGCGGAGTAGACCGTCTCCCAATACGTGTTCTTGTTGCGGTACTGGCGCAACGAGCCGGGCGCATTCGGATCGGCCGAATTGGCGACCAGACTGGTGGAGGCCGGTACGGGGGTGTTGCCATAACGGTAGTTGGTGGGCGTGCCTTCGAGGAAGCGCGGCTGCCAGGACACCTGGCCGCCGAAGTGCCAATCGTTGGTGCCGCGCTTGCCGACCTGGTTGATCACGCCGCCGTCGGAACGACCATACTTGGCGTCGTAGCCGCCGGTCAGGGTTTCCTGCTGTTCGATCGCGCCGTAGGGCAACTGGAAGCCGCCCAGGTTCTTGTACGGTTCACCCACGTTGTAGCCGTTCACGTAGTAGGCGTTCTCGGTCACGCTGGAGCCGCCGAACGACACCAGCGACCCGCCGGACGGACCGCGGAAAAAGCTGCTACCCGACGTGGTGTTCGGTGCCAACAACGCGATGGCCTCGGCGCTGTGCGCCACCGGCAGGCGCTTGAGGTCGGCCGAGGTGATGACCGTGCTCGAGTTGACGTTGGTGACGTCGATGGAAGGCAGCGCGTTGGCCGTGACCGTCACCGAGGACAGCTGGGTGGCATTCTTGTTGGTGGAGGCGAAGTCGACACCGGTAGCGTTGCCGGTCGAGACGTAGGCGTTCTCGTGCGTGCTGACAACCGTACCGTTCTGCTTCAGGGTGACCGTATAGGTGCCCACCGGCAGGTGGTCGACGCGGTAGCGGCCTGCGCTGTCCACCGGCACTTCACGCGTGATGCCCGAAGTATTGCTCACCACCACGGTTTCGCCGGACGCCACGGGCGCCTGGCCGAAGATGCTGCCGACCGTGCTCTGGGCAAGCACGGCGCCATTGAAACTCAAGCCCAAGGCGATCGCCAGGGCGGTGGGGCGCCAGCGGAAGGTGTTAGCGCCGGCTCCATATTGAATACTCATTACATTATCTCCCCAAATTGAAGGACAACCGGCGCATCCGGAATGCGCCAGACTGGCAGATCAGCATCACTTACTCGCAAGAAAACAACGCTATTTCTTGCGAAACTCCATTTGATCGCAAGAACTTGTCGATTATCTTGCGATTGCCTCAAATCACGACCTACCTGCCCGTAAGGTAATCCCGCAAAAATGCCATAGTCAACAATTTTTTTATGTTTGTCGTGACCCGCCGTTAAGGATCGAATGGACCATCCGCATAGGCTTCGCGAGGCTTTGGGAGGGTTTTGACTTGGTGTCATGCAGGCCGTGCAGTGCCGGCGAGAACGCCCCCAACCAAGCTCCTGGGCATGGCCTGCGACCAAGGCCCGAATGGCCATGACAGGCATGGCGCCGCTTGAAATCATCGGCAGCGGGCAACGGCCGGATCAATTCGACTGCTCTCGACCTGCCATGGCCGTGCTCATAGCCCTGCCGGTGGATTGGACTCCCCGCCGACGCATTATCATCCACGGATGAATTCGACAACGCCCCCCTTGGCTCCCGCATTGCCCGACCCGCAGGCCCGCCAAATCGAGGACGGCGCCCGGCTCGCAGCCGCGCAGGCGGCCTTGGAATTGCGGATTTCGCGCTCGCCGAACGACACTGCCGCGCTGATCGAGTTGTCCACGGTGATGTTCCAGCGTGGACACATCCGGGCGTCCAGCCGGCCTCTGCTGCAGGCCGCAAGCCGACTGCCGCGCAATGCGCCGCTCATCCTGTCTCTGGTGGAGCGGCTGATCGCCAGCGGCGAGATTGTCGCCGCACGCGCCTGCCTCGACCTGCTCGCCCAAGCCCCCGAGCCGCCCGTCGAACTCCTGGCTGCCCAGGCCCACCTGCGCTTCGTGCTCGGCGACATCCCGATCGCCAGGGGTTTGATGGAGCAGGCGATCGAGGCCGGCGCCGACGGTCCCGGCGAACTGCACATGTACGCGATGCTGCTCCAGTTCAGCGGCAAGCTCGACACAGCGCACTCCGTGCTGGAACGCTGCCTCTTGCGTTGGCCGTCCTTCGGCGACGCGGTGACGGTGCTGGTCAACCTGCACAGGCAATCGTTGGAAACCAACCGACTGGTCTGGCTCCAGGAACGATTGCAGCAGATGCCCACTGCCAGCACCGACCCCGAGCGCGATTTCGTGCGCGCGGAGTTCGAGTACGCCTGCTTCAAGACATTGGACGACCTCGGTCGCCACGAAGAGGCGTGGGCCGCGTTGTCGCGCTGCAATACGCTGATGCACACGCTGAACCCCTACGAGGCCGATGCCGAGGAGGCCGTCGTCACGGCGCTGACCCGCATGCCGATCGCGCCCGCCCCGCCCAGCGCACGGCCACCCGGCCCCATGCCCATCTTCGTCGTCGGCATGCCCCGTTCGGGCACCACCTTGCTGGACCGCATCCTGTCCAGCCACTCGCAGGTCGTCTCGGCCGGGGAAATCATCGACTTCTGGCGCCAGTTGCACTGGGTCGCCGATGTGGCGCCAGCTCGTTCCGAGGGCCTGCTCGAGGTGATCCGCCGCAGCGAACGGGTCGATTACCGCGAACTCGGCGAGCGCTACCTGAAGCAGACCCAATGGCGGGCGCAGGGCAAGGCGTACTACGTCGACAAGCTGCCCGCGAACATCCAGATGGTCGCCTTCATCCGCCGTGCCCTGCCGCACGCACCCATCCTGCACCTGGTGCGCGACCCCATGGACACCTGCTTTTCCAACTACAAGGCCATGTTCGGCAACATCTCGCCGTACAGCTACGACCTGGATGCGCTCGCGCACTATTACGGCCAATACAGGCGGCTCGCACGGCACTGGAACACGGCATTGCCGGGCGCCATGCTCGATGTCCCCTATGTCGATCTGGTGCAGCAAACCGAAACAACCGTGCGCAAGATCCTGGATTTCTGCGGGCTACCGGTCGAGGAAGCCTGCTTCCGCCCGGAACACAACACGGCACCCGTGGCCACGCCCAGCAGCGCCCAGGTACGCGAAACGATACATACCCGGGGGCTGGGACAGTGGCGAACCTATGCGCGGCAACTGGAGCCGCTGCGCCTCGCACTGGCGGCGCAGCTGTCCGAGCCTGTCGGGTGACTCCGATCTTGCCGGCCCCGGCCAGTGACGTGCCAGGCCGGGAACTCCGCTCGCGGCAGGCTGCCTGCCGCCCGATCCGCCACCCACCATGCGATCGCGATCTCCAACACTCGCACACACCTTCCCGCAGGCCCGGACGGGAACGTTCAGGGTCGGCAGGGAATGATGGCCACCGCAAGCGGGCCACCCCACAGCGGCAAGCCCACCCTCACTCCCCTTCGCCGTCTTCCTCGAAGCGCAGGTGCTTCACGCTGCGGCCGTTGCGGCGGACCAGCTTGAGCGCCTCGATGCCGATGCGGATGTGGGCCTCGACGTAGTTCTCGGTGACCTTGCGGTCGCTGGCTTCGGTCTTCACGCCCTCGGGGATCATCGGCTGGTCGGAGACCAGCAGCAGCGCGCCGCAGGGGATGTGGTTGGCGAAGCCGGCGGCGAAGATGGTGGCGGTTTCCATGTCGATCGCCATGCTGCGCGTCTGGCGCAGGCGATGCTTGAACGCCTCGTCGTGCTCCCACACGCGGCGGTTGGTGGTGTAGACGGTGCCGGTCCAGTAGTCGTGGCCGAGGTCGCGGATCATCGTCGACACCGCGCGCTGCAGCTGGAACGCGGGCAGCGCCGGCACCTCGGGCGGCAGGTAGTCGTTGCTGGTGCCCTCGCCGCGGATCGCGGCGATCGGCAGCACCAGGTCGCCGATCTTGTTCTTCTTCTTCAGCCCGCCGCATTTGCCCAGGAACAGCGCGGCCTTCGGCCCGATCGCGCCGAGCAGGTCCATCACGGTGGCGGCGTTGGGGCTGCCCATGCCGAAGTTGACCAGGGTGATGCCGTCGGCGGTGGCGTTCGGCATCGGGCGGTCGCGGCCGCGCACCTCCACGCCGTGCCATTCGGCGAACAGGTCCACGTAGTGGCCGAAGTTGGTGAGCAGGATGTGCTGGCCGAACTCTTCCAGCGCGGTGCCGGTGTAGCGCGGCAGCCAGTTGGCGACGATCTCGTGTTTTTCTTTCATGGTGTGTGGTCGGGTGTCTCCGCACAGGCGGAGGATGCCTGCGACGCCACGCCGGCGGGAGCCTCGGGTCTGACCACATTATGTATGTATGCAGGCGGCCGATGCCGGAATCCGGCGCCTCCGCGTGCTATGTTGCGCAGGCCATTTGGGGGGTGACACATGCGCATGGGGCTGACCATGGACGCGTCCTGCGATCTGCCGCAGGCGTTCCTTGAGGAACACCGCATCACGGTGCTGCCGATCACCGTGAAGGTGGACAACGAGACCTTCAAGGACGACCGCGATCCGGCGGAGATCCAGCGCTTCATCGACCGCCGCCTCGGCAGCCGCAGCCACTCGGCGGAGACCGAGCCGACCTCGGCCGAGGAAGTGCAGCAGCTGTTCCTCGAACGCCTGGTGCTGGAGCAGGACTGCGTGTTCTGCCTCACCATCACCGCCACCCGCAGCCCGATCCACGACAACGTGGTGCGCGCCAGCTTCGCGGTGCTGCGCCGCTACCGCGAGGTGCGCGAACCGGCCGGCATCCCCGGGCCGTTCCTGCTGCGGGTGATCGACACCCGCAACCTGTTCGCCGGCTCCGCGCCGGCGGTCTGGGAGGCGGCGCGGCTGATCGCCGACGACGTGGCGCCGGCCACGATCCGCGAGCGGCTCAACCACGTCGCCAGCCACAGCTACGGCTACATGCTGCCGCGCGACCTGCACTACCTGCGCGCCCGCGCCAGGAAGAAGAACGACCGCAGCGTGAGCCTGTTCAGCGCGGTGCTGGGCTCGGCGCTGGACATCAAGCCGATCCTGCGCTGCTTCCGCGGCGAGACCGCCGCGGTGGGCAAGGCGCGCGGCTTCGAGCAGGCCGCGCAGCAGCTGTTCGACTACGCCGCCGCACGCGTGCGCAAGGGCCTGCTGGTGCCGGTGGTCTGCGTCAGCTACGGCGGCGATCTCGCCGTGCTGTCGCACCTGCCCGGTTACGCCGGCCTGCGCGCCGCCTGCGAGGAAAGCGGCGTCGCCCTGCTGGAGGCGCCGATGAGCATCACCGGCATGGTCAACGTGGGCGAAGGCGCGGTGACGCTGGGCTTTGCCGCCGAGGAGCACGAAGCCGTATTCTGAGCCCGAAAGCCCGGGCAGCGGAAAGCATCCGCTGCCCGGGCTCGCGGTGCGGTACATCTCCGCCGATTCCCTGCCTGCGGCGCTCGTCCACGGCCTCCGGCCGCCGCGCATCGCCGTCGAATCGCCGCCAGACAGCCCATGCGCGGCGTCGCGTCATCGAACGGCCCCGGACGCAGCCGCCGCCGGCGGAGGGTTGCGAAAAGCAGTGAAGATCCCAGGCATGACAGCAAACCAGCCCCCCACTTCCCCACCCGCGCGCGAAACCGGCCTGCCGCAGCCGGTTTCCCAGTTGCTCCGCGAAGTGGGCAGGGCCCTGAGCCTCGACCGGATCGCACTTGCCGGGCAACTGCTGGACCAGGCACTGGCGCTCGCGCCCGACAGCGCCGAAGTCCGGCGGCTGATGGGCGTTGCCGCCTTGATGAGCGGCGACCATCCCCGCGCCATCGCGCATTTGCGCGGCGCGCTCGCAACGGATCCGGACGATGCCATCGTCAACATGACGCTGGGCAATGCCTTGTTCGAGACCGGCGAAGCCGATGCCGGCCTGGCATGTTTGCAACGGGCTTGCGAACTCGCCCCCGGAACTGCCGCGGCCTGGTACAACTTCGGCCGCGCACTGCAGGTGTCGTCCCGCATGGAGCAGGCTCGCGAAGCCCTGCAGCGCGCCGTGACAATCGACCAAGGCTACGTCAGGGCGCGCAATGCACTGGCCACCGTGCTGACCAGCCTGGGCGACATACCGTCCGCCGTGGCGATACTGCGTGAAACCCTGCGCATGCAGCCCGACAACGCCGACGCCTGGTTCGCCCTGGGCAACATGAAGACCGAATCCTTCGGCAGCGATGACGCCACACAACTGCACAGCCTGTTCCGCCGACCGGGCGCGTCAGATGATGCGCGCATCCTGCTCGGCTTCACCCTCGCCAAGGCACTGGAGGACCAGGCCGACTACGCCGCGGCATTCGATGTCGTACGCGAGGCAAACGCCCTGAAACGCCGGCACCTGTACTGGGATCGAGGCGAAGAGCGGGCCCGTGTCGACTCCATCGCAGAGGCATTCTCCACGCCATTGCCCGGGCCACTGGACGCCACGCTCGGGCAGGAGGTCATTTTCGTGGTGTGCATGCCGCGTTCGGGCTCCACCCTGACCGAGCAGATCCTCGCCTCCCATCCGCAGGTTGCAGGCGGCGACGAGATCCAGACGCTGCCCGAAATCCTCGACGAGGAATCCGCACGCCGCGGCCAAGCCTTCCCCCAGTGGGCACCCGCGGCAACTGCCGCGGACTGGCATCGCCTGGGCAAGGAATACCTGGCACGCACCAGCCATTGGCGCCGGCAGCATCCGCGCCACACCGACAAGAACGTCAGCAACTGGGCCTTCGTGGGCGCGGCATTGGCCATGTTGCCCGGCGCCCGGGTCGTGAACTCGCGCCGCGATCCATTGGAAACCTGCTTTGCCGGCTACCGGCAGCTGTTCGCCGCAGGCGTGCATTTCAGCTACGACCTGGACGACATGGTGGACTACTTCGCCGGCTACGACCGCTTGAGCAGGCTTTGGCGACAGCAATTCCCGCAGCGCTATTTCGAGCACGAGTACGAATCGCTGCAGAAGGACCCCGAAGGGCAGATTCGCCGCCTGCTGGATTTCTGCGGACTTCCGTTCGATGCCGCCTGCCTCGCCTTCCACCAGACGCCGCGCACCGTGCTCACCATCAGCTCGGCACAGGTGCGGCAGTCGCTGCGTCAGGACACCGCGCGCGGCCCGCTTTACGGCGACAAGCTCGAACCGCTGCGATCCAGACTCCGCGCGGCCGGGTTGCTGCCGGCGAGTGCCTGAGCCCTCATCGCGCTCCGCAGGCCAGCAGGGGGCGAAGGCGCACCGACGCCGCACTTTGCCGCCGATGAACACGAGGCCGTATCCTGAGCCTTGCCCCATGTGGCCGTGGAACGAACGATGCCGCGTCTACCCGCCCTGTCCATCTGTCTCGCGCTGATCGGTGCCGGCTTGTGCGTGCCGGCGCCGGCGCAGACGGTGTACCGGTGCACGGGGGCGCACGGCGAGGCCAGCTACCAGTCCACGCCCTGCCCCGGCGCGCAACGGCAGCGGCCGATCACCCTCGATGCGCCGCCGGCGCCAACGTCGCCACCACCAGCACCGACGCCGACGGCAAGCGCGCAGCCGCCGGTGGCGGCAGCCCCGCCACCGCCGCCACCGGCCGCGCCGATCCCCGTGCTGTACCAGTGCGTGCGCGCCACCGACGGCAAGACCTACCTCAGCACCAACGGCGAGCCGCCCGGCTACTACGCGCCGCTGGGCATCGTGGGCGTGCCCACCTCGCTGGCGCAGCAATACAACGCGGCGAACCGCATGGGCCGCGAGCCGGCCAATGCCGCGATGGTCTCCAGCTACTACACCTGGGTGCAGGACTCGTGCCGCGCACTGGACGCGGAGGAAACCTGCGCGGCGCTGCGCAAGGACTGGGCCGACAACGAGCGCAAGCTCGGCCGCGCGTTCAAGAGCGACCAGCCGCCGCTGCTCCGCCGCGAAGCCGAGCTGCGCGCGCAACTGCAGGGTTGCGGCGGTCCGTAGCAGCGGTTGGCGCCCCCCCCCCCCGGATCAAGTCCGGGGCAGGCTCTGCGCGCGAAAGCCCGCTCCGACGCGAATCGCAGGTCGGGCTTCAGCCCGACACGCCCGAACGGCAAGGCCCGATCAGTCGGGATGAATCCCGACCCACGGCCACCGATCAGCTCCTGCGGGCAGAGATCAAAAGCCGTAATTGAGGAAGCCGCCGTCCACGCCCAGCACCTGGCCGGTGATGTAGCTGGCCGCGGGCAGGCACAGGAAGGCGATCGCCGCAGCCACTTCCTCCGGCTCGCCGATGCGGCGCAGCGGGGTGCGGTCCAGCACTTCCTCCAGGTAATCCTCGTCGGCCAGCGCGGTGTCGGTGCGCTGGGTGCGGATGTACCACGGCGCCACCGCGTTGACGCGGATGCCGTCCACCGCCCATTCCGCGGCGAGGTTGCGGGTGAGCTGGTGCAGCGCGGCCTTGCTCATGCCGTAGGGCGCGCCGGTGCGCACGTGGGTGATGCCGGAGACCGAGCCCACGTTGACGATCGCCGCGTTCGCGTGCTGCACCAGTTGCGGATGCGCCAGCCGGCACATCTCGAACGCCGCGAACAGGTTCAGCTCGAAGATCGCGCGGCAGTCGTCGCCGTCGTACTCCAGCGCCGGCTTCGACACGTTGCCGCCCGCGTTGTTGACCAGCAGCGACAGCGGCAGGCCGAGGTCGGCGACCCAGTCGAACACCGCCAGCCGATCCTCCGCTTCGGACAGGTCGGCGCCCAGCGCATAGACCTCGACGCCTTGGTGCTCGTCGGCCAGTTCCACCCGCACCTGTTCCAGGTAATCCTCGTCGCGCGCCACCAGCAGCAGGTTCGCGCCCAACCCGGCCAGCTCGCGCGCGGCGGCGTAGCCGATGCCCTTGCTCGCGCCTGTGATCAAGGCGGTGTGGCCGTGCAGTTGCCAGGCGTCGATGCGGCTGTTCATGCGGCGAGCTTAGAGCCTGTTCAATGCCTCCGCATAGCCCGCGTTGCCTTGCCGTGGCCGTCAGGTGGTGGCGCGTGGCGCAGCGCCTGCCTGGCTGGCAGGTCAAGCCGCGCGCTGCCGCATGGCGGCCACGGCAAGGCAACCCGAAGGGCCGGGGCTGTTTGCCCGCATTCCTGCGTCATCACTCGGTCGTGGACGGACGTCCACTCCCTCCTTCTTCCTTGGCCTGCGCGCAAACAGCTCCCGGCGCGGGTTATGCGGAGGCGTTGAGCAGGCTCTTCACGATGCCCTTGCCCGTGGAGACGCATGGCGGGACACTCGGCGCCGGCATTCCCACGAGGGTTCCGCGATGAAAGCCATGCTGCCGCTGCTGTGCCTGTTCGGCCTCGCCGCCTGCTCCGGCAAGCCGCCGGCACCCACTGCCGCCGCGCAGCCGGCGGCCGCGGCCAGCAGCCGCGTCGCCACGCCGTGGGATGCGCTGAAGGCCGACGAGCAGCGCGCGAAGGACGTGCAGAAGATCGTGGACAAGCAGGCCGCGGACCAGCGCAAGCAGATCGACGCGCAGTAGCGGGCTGTCTTGCGACAGCCCGCTACTGCGATCCACGGATGGATCGCTCGCCGGTCGGGCGCGCACGCGCCTGATCGGCGGAGCTTGGCCCGGCCGTGCCGGGCCAAGCGATTCGGGAAAGTGCATGGATGCACTTTCCCGAAAATCCAATAGGCGCGCTTTGGCCGTCTCGACGTCCAAACGCCTTGCAGGCCATCACGTTTGCCGGCATCGTTCCACGCATGGACGCCAGCATTGCCACGCCTCCCCTGCTCGAAATCGAAGCCGCCACCGTGCAGCGCGGCAACCGCCTGGCGCTCGACCGCCTCGCCCTGCGCGTGGAAGCGGGCCAGCACACCGCGATCCTCGGCGCGAACGGCTCGGGCAAGTCCACCCTGGTGCAGCTGATCGCGCGCCAGCTCTATCCGCTGGCGCCGGGCGACGGCCGCGGCCCGGTGCGGGTGTTCGGTCGCGAGCGCTGGAACGTGGCCGAGCTGCGCGGCCTGCTCGGCATCGTTTCGCCAACGCTGCAGAGCGACTACACCAGCGACGCGCCGCTGGAAGTGTTCGACGCGGTGGTCTCCGGCTTCTTCGCCGCCCGCGGCCTGGGGCTGGACCAGCAGGCCAGCGCGTCGATGCGCGAGCAGGCGCGCGCCGCGCTGGCGCAGTCGGGCGCCGGCCACCTGGTCGGCCGCACCATGGCCAGCCTGTCCACCGGCGAGGCGCGCCGCGTGCTGATCGCCCGCGCCCTGGTGCACCGGCCGCGCGCGCTGCTGCTGGACGAACCCTGCGCGGGGCTGGACCTCGCCAGCCGCCGCCGTTTCCTGGAAAGCCTGCGCGCACTGGCGCGCGGCGGCACCACCCTGCTGCTGGTGACCCACCACGTCGAGGAAATCCTGCCCGAGATCGGCCAGGTACTGCTGCTGAAGGACGGCCGCGTGGTGCGCCAGGGCGACAAGGCCGCCACGCTTACCGACGAGGCGCTGGCCGAAGCGTTCGGCCTGCCGGTGCGCGTGACGCGCCACGGCGAGTGGTATCACGCCGCGGTGGCGACGCCGTAGGTCGGGATTCATCCCGACAACGCCTCGGGTCGGGATGAATCCCGACCTACATCATCGACAGCGGCAGGCGCTTGCGCGACGTGCCATTCAATGCGGCGAGCGAAGCCATACGCGTAGCGGTACCACGCCATCGTGGCAGCCCCGTAGGTCGGGATTCATCCCGACCCGGTGCCCCGGAGAGGCGTTGTCGGGATGAATCCCGACCCACATCATCACCGCGACTAGCGTTTGCGCGATGCGCCGTTCAATGCGGCGAGCAGAAGCAATACGCGTAGACGTTCGGCGTGCCGGCCCTGGCGTCGCGCAGCAGCGACAGCTCCGGCGCCAGCGCGTGGATCTGCGCGAGCCACGGCGGCAGGCGCACGCCCCAGGATTGCAGCAGCTCGACGCCGGCGTTCTGGCTGACGCCGACCAGGAAACGCTCGAACGCGCCCAGCGGCGCCTGCTGGTAGCGCACCGGGTAATCCTTGCCCAGCTTGGCGAGCTCGGCGGCGTCGGCCACCGCGTCGCCCAAGCCGCCGAGCTGGTCGACGAGGCCGCGGTCCAGCGCCTGGCGGCCGGTCCACACGCGGCCTTGCGCGATCGCGTCGATGGCATCGAAGGGCTTGTCGCGCGCCTTGGCCACGCCGCCGACGAAGTCGCGGTAGCCCTTGTCGATGATCGCCTGGATCACCGCGCCCACCTTGGGATCGAGCGGGCGGCTGATGTCGAACGCGCCGGCCATCGGCCCGGTGGCCACGCCGTCGCTGCTGACGCCGAGCTTGGCCAGCGTGTTCGGCACCGTGTAGTACATGCCGAAGATGCCGATCGAACCGGTGATGGTGTTCGGCTCGGCGAGAATGCGGTTCGCGTTCATCGAGATCCAGTAGCCGCCGCTGGCGGCCACGTCGCCCATCGACACCACCACCGGGATGCCGGCGTCGCGGGTGAGCTGCACCTCGCGGCGGATCTGCTCGGCGGCGTAGACCTCGCCGCCGGGCGAGTCCACGCGCAGCACCAGCGCCTTGGTGCGCTTGTCCTCGCGCGCGGCGCGGATCAGCGCGGCGGTGGATTCGCCGCCGATGGCGCCCGGCGGGCGCTTGCCGCCGGCGATCTCGCCCTCGGCCACCACCACGGTCACGCCGGGCGCGAACAGGTCGCCGGCCTTCGGCAGGTCGGCGGCGTAGTGTACGAAGTCCACCGCGCGGAAGCCGTGGCCGTTCTTCGCCGCGGGCACGCCCTCGGCGCGCAGCTTGGCGATCAGCTCGGCGCGGGTGGCGGTGCCGTCGATCAGGTGTTCGTCGAGCGCCAGCCTGGCGAGGTCGCCCCGGGTGCTGGCGATGGTCTGCGGCAGGTCGTCGATGTCGGCGCGCAACGCGGCGGGATCGAGCTTGCGCAGCTTCGCCACCTCGGCGAGGTATTCGTCCCACAGCCCGCCCATCCAGTAGCTGTCGGCCTCTTTCGAGGCGGGCGAGGCGTGGTCGAGGATGTACGGCTCGGCCGCGCTCTTGAACTGGCCCACGCGGAACAGGTGCACGTCCACGCCCAGCTTGTCGAGCAGGTCCTTGTAGAACAGCCGGTAGTTCGCCAGGCCGGTCAGCATCAGGCTGCCCTGCGGGTCGAGCAGCACGCGGTCGGCGTGCGCGGCGAGGTAGTACTGGCCCTGGTCCAGGTTCGCCGCCCAGGCGATCACCGGCTTGCCGCTGGCGCGGAAGCGGTCCAGCGCCGCGCCCACCTCGCGCAACGCGGCGAAGCCGCCGGCGTGCAGCTGGTCGGGCAGCAGCAGGATGCGGCTGATGCGCTTGTCCTTCGCGGCGGCGTCGATTGCGCCGACCAGGTCGCGCAGCTGCACCTGCTCGGCCTTGTTGCCGGACAGCTGCGCCAGCGCGCGCTGCGCGGGGTCGATGCTGTACTGCTCGACCAGCTGGCCCTCGGGCTTGAGCACCAGCACGCTGCCGTCCGCCACCTCGTGCGCGGCGCGGCTGCCGGCGACGCCGCCCACGACCAGCAGCAGCACGATCAGCAGCAGGAAGAAGAACACCGCGTTGATGATCAGCAGGCGCACCACGTTGATGCCGCGGCCGATCCCGCACAGCACCGCCCAGACACCGTTGCGGCGCGGCGGCGGGGTCGCGGGCGACGATGGCGGACGGGGCGGCATGGGCGGTGGCTGCATGGACGTGGGCTTCCTTGTGGGTGCCCGCTAGCGTAGCCGTTCGCGCCGCGCCGCGTCATGCGGCCACGACCGGCGCCGGCGTCTCCGCCGCGACCGGCAGGTGCCGCCGCCAGCGCTCGCGCCAGGCGCTGCGCCAGAAGCGCACGAACAGCATCGCCGCCGCCACCGTGAGGCCGGCGATCAGGCCCATCCACACGCCACGCGCGCCGAGGCCGCGGTGGAAACCCAGCCACCAGCCGACCGGCATGCCCACGCCCCAGTAGGCGAACAGGGTGATCGCCATCGGCACACGGGTGTCCTTGAGCCCGCGCAAGGCGCCGTTCGCCGCCACCTGGATGCCGTCGGAGAACTGGAACACACCGGCCAGCACGATCAGCTGCGCCGCCAGCGCGATCACCTTCGCGTCGTGCGTGTACAGCGTGGCGATGTAGTGCGGCAGCGTCAGCATCAGCGTGGCGGACACCAGCTGGGTGGCGAGGGTCAGCGCGATGCCGCAGAAGCCGGCGTAGCGCACGCCGCGCGCGTCGCCGCGGCCCACCGCGTTGCCCACCCGCACCGTGATCGCCATCGCCAGGCCCAGCGGCACCATGAAGAACAGCGAGGCCACGTTGATCGCCACCTGATGGCTGGCCACCGCGTCCGTGCCCAGCGTGCTGATGAACAGCGTGGAGGCCACGAACAGGCCCGCCTCGGCCAGCAGCGTCACCGCCATCGGCAAGCCGATGTGCAGCAGCGCGCCGATGCGCCGCCAGTGCGGCCACTCGAAGCGCTCCAGCAGGTTCAGCCCGCGGTAGTTGCGGTGCTTCAGCACGTACGTCGCGAAGCCCAGCATCTCCAGCCACAGCACGGTGGCGGTGGCGATGCCGCAACCGTGCGCGCCCTGCGGCGGGATGCCCAGCTTGCCGAACATCAGCACGTAGCCCAGCGGCACCAGCAGCACGAGTCCGCCGAAACCGAAGTACATGGACGGCCGGGTCAGCGACAGGCCTTCGGACAGCCCGCGCAGCGCGAAATAGCAGGTCAGCGCGGGCGCGCCCCAACTGATCGCGGACAGGAAACGCTCCACGTCGTGGCGCAGTTCGGGATCGACGCCGATCAGGTCGAGCAGCGGCCCCGCGTGGCGCACCGCGAACCACAGCAGCACGCCCACCGCCAGCGCCAGCCACAGCGCCTGGCGGAACACCGCGCCCACATCAAAGCGGCGCCTGGCGCCGTCCAGCTGCGCCACCGAGGGCGGCACCGCCATCATCATGCCGATGCCGCAGACGATCGCCAGCGACCAGATGCTGGCGCCCACCGCCACCGCGCCCAGCACGTGTGCGCTGACGTGGCCGGACAGCACCGCGTCGATCACGTTGCTGCCGATCGCGGCGAGCTGGGCCAGGATCAGCGGGATGGCGAGGCGCACGGTGGCGCCGATCTCGTGCCGCACGCGGGCACGTTCGGGGCGTAGCGATTTCATGGATCGAAGGGCTCCAACGGGCAGCCATTCTACCCGAGCCTTCCGGCAGGGCTGTCGGCCGCGATGCGCTGTGCCAAGATCGCGCGCTGCGAAGGAATCGAGAAACACGCGATGAAATCCCCGGTCGGCCACGAAGGCCTGCACTGCGCCAACTGTGTCACGCCCCTGCAGGGCGAGTACTGCCACGCGTGCGGCCAGTCCGTGCACAGCGTGCTCAAGCCGGTGCACCACATGGTCGAGGAAACCGTGGAGACCGTGCTGCACATCGATAGCCGCATCGTGCACACGTTGCCGCCGCTGTTCCTCAAGCCCGGCTTCCTCACCTTGGAATACTTCGCCGGCCGCCGCGTGCGCTACATCGCGCCGTTCCGGCTGATGTTCGTGCTGTGCCTGCTGTGCTTTTTCACGCTGCGCGTGGCCTCCAGTTCGGTCACTGTGGACCTCGCGTCGCGCCAGCAAACCCGGCTGATGGATCGCGGCGAGGATTTCGCGCAAGCCACGACGCCCAAGCAGGTCCAACGACTGCTCGACGACAAACTCAAGGCCCTGGATGCTCCCCAGGCCTTCGGCGACGAAACCGTTACAGCCCAGGCCAAGGCGGCCCGGCAGGCCCTGCTCGCCGCCGCCAACCAGCGGCTGGCGGACCTGCACGCGGCGCCGCTGCCCTTGCCGACCGCGGCGTCGCCGGCCAATCCGACCCCGTCGCCCGTGGCACGCGCGCGGGTCGCCTGGCTGCCCGACTTCGCCAACCAGTGGCTGACCGTCGCCGCCCAGCACATGCAGGACAACCTGCGCGCGTACAAATCCCGCGATCCGGCGATCCGCGCCGCCGCCAGCGAGCGCGTGATCAACGGCGTCTTCGGCAAGCTGCCGGGGGCGATGTTCGTGCTGGTACCGGTGTTCGCGCTGCTGCTCAAGCTGTTCTACGTGTTCAAGCGGCGGCTGTACATGGAGCACTTGATCGTGGTGCTGCACAGCCAGGCCTTCGTGTTCCTCTGGCTGCTGCTGCTCGCCTTGTCGGACGAGGCCCACGATTGGCTGCGCCTCCACGCCGCCTGGGCGGCCCGGCCCACCGGGTGGCTGGAAATGATCCTGCTGCTGTGGGCCCCGATATGGCTGCTGCTGGCGCAAAAGCGCATCTATCGGCAGGGCTGGCCGATGACCCTGCTGAAATACGGGTGCATCGGCTGTTGCTACGCCTGCCTGCTCAGCTTCGTGGTGCTGGGCGCCTTCGTGCTGGGGCTGGCGCACTGACGGCACGCCCCGCAGGCCATCGCCGGAGCCGTCCGGCCGCGGTTTTGCACAGCACCAGCGGGCTGTCAAGGCGGGCCGCGCCGCTTGACAGCCGTGTGAACGCCCACTGGACGGCATTTGCAAGCCATTGATATGGAACTTGTTTTCTACGTGACCAAAACGTGTCCAGACTGTCGCGAAGGGCGCCGCCATGCGCTCCGCCGCCCCTCGTCCCCGCGCCATCCACAGACTTGTCCACAGGCGTTGTGGATAAGCGGAAAAACCTGCGCGGCTGAGTGACTTGCGCCCGACTCCTCGACCCGCCGGCAGCATGTCGCCGCAAGCTGCGCCCCGCCCGATCCTTGCGCGGAGAATGCGGCTTCGTCGCGGCCGCTAGCTACACTTGCCCGCCATGACACCCGCCGTCCTGCGCGTCGCCCTGCCGGTGCCCCTGCCCACCCTGTTCGACTACCTGCCGCCCGCGAGCGGCGGCGAGGTCCGGCCGGGCAGCCGGCTGCTGGTGCCGTTCGGTCGCGGCCAGGCGGTGGGCGTGGTGGTGGCCACGGGCGTGGCCTCCGCGGTGGGCGCGGGCAAGCTGAAGTGCGCGCTGCGCCTGCTCGATGCCGAACCGCTGCTCGACGCCGAGCTGATGGCGACCCTGGCTTGGGCCGCCGACTACTGGCTGGGTGCGCCCGGCGAGGCGTATGCGAACGCGCTGCCGCTGGCGCTGCGCGAGGCGAAGCCGCTGCCGGCACTGGGCGAGGAGTGCTGGTCGCTCAGCACCGCCGGCCGCAGCGCGCTCGATGCCGGCAGCCGCCGCGGCGGCAGCCAGGCGCTGCTCGCGGAACTGGCCACCGGCTCGCTGGGCGCCGCCGAACTGGACGCCTGCCTGCCCGGCTGGCGCGCCGCCGCGCGGCGGCTGCTCGCCGCCGGCCTGGTCGAGCGTGGCGAGCGCCGCGCCGACACGCCCATCGCCACGCGCGCCGCGCCGCCGCTCAACGCGGAGCAGCAAGCCGCCGTGGATGCGGTGAGCGAAAGCCTCGGCCGTTATCAACCCTTCCTGCTCGACGGCGTCACCGGCAGCGGCAAGACCGAGGTGTACTTGGCCCTGATCGAGCGCGCGCTGGCGCAAGGCAAGCAAAGCCTGCTGCTGGTGCCCGAGATCGGCCTCGCGCCGCAGACCCTGCGCCGGCTGCGCGAGCGCCTCGGCGTGCCGGTGGAGGTGATCCACTCCAACCTCGCCGAGGGCGAACGCGCCCGCGCCTGGCTGCGCGCGCGCAACGGCGAGGCGAAGGTGATCCTGGGCACCCGCTCGGCAGTGTTCGCGCCGCTGCCGCAGGCCGGCCTCATCCTCGTCGACGAGGAGCACGACGGCGCCTACAAGCAGCAGGAAGGCTTCCGCTACCACGCGCGCGACCTCGCCGTGGTGCGCGCCCGCGCGCTGGGCGTGCCGGTGCTGCTGGGTTCGGGCACGCCCTCGCTGGAATCGCTGGCGAACGTGGAAGCGGGCCGCTACCGCGCGCTGCACCTGCGCGCCCGCCCCGGCGCGGTGCGCCCGCCCACCGTGCAGATCGTGGACATGCGCGCGCAGCGCCTCGAGCATGGCCTCTCGCCCACCCTGCTCGCCGCGGTGGCCGACACCGTGGCGCGCGGCGAGCAGGCATTGGTGTTCAAGAACCGCCGCGGCTACGCCCCGGTGCTGACCTGCCACGCCTGCGGCTGGCACGCCGACTGCCCGCGCTGCGAACGCCCGCTGACCCTGCACGCCACGCACCGGCAGCTGATCTGCCACCACTGCGACCACCGCGTGCGCGTGCCCGCCACCTGCCCCGCCTGCGGCTACACCGAACTGAAGCCGCAGGGCCAAGGCACCGAGCGGCTGGAGGAAGCGCTGGCCGCGCGCTTCCCCGACGTGCCGGTGCTGCGCATCGACCGCGAAACCACCCGCCGCCGCGACGCCTTCGAACAGCTGCTCGACGGCCTGCGCGACGAAGCCAGGCCCGCGATCCTCGTCGGCACCCAGATGCTGGCCAAGGGCCACGACCTACCCAACCTCACCCTGGTCGCCATCGCCGGCGTGGACGAGGGCCTCTTGAGCGTGGACTTCCGCGCCAGCGAACGGCTGGCCCAGCAGCTGGTGCAGGTGGCCGGCCGTGCCGGCCGCGCCGCCAAGCCGGGCCGCGTACTGTTGCAGACGCACCACCCGGACCATCCGCTGCTGCGCCAGCTGCTGGCGCAGGGCTACGCCGCCGCCGCGCAGAGCCTGCTCACCGAACGCCGGCAAGGCGCACTGCCGCCCTACGCGCACCAGGTGCTGCTGCGCGCCGAGGCCACGCAGCGCGCGGCGGTCGACGCCTTCCTCGCCGAAGCCTGCGCCGCGTTGCCGCCGAACCACGGCCTGCAGGTCGCCGGCCCGATGCCCGCGCCGATGCCGCTGCGCGCCGGCCGCCAGCGCGGCCAACTGCTGCTGGAAGCCGCGAACCGCCGCGAACTGCACGCCGCGCTGCGCTCCTGGGCCGCGCAACTCGCGCGCCTGCCCGCCGCGCGCAAGGTGCGCTGGTCGCTGGATGTCGATCCGATCGATCTCTATTGAGCCAGAGCATTCGCGCACAGAGCCTGCTCCGGACTTGATCCGGGGTGCGCCTACACAATCCAAGGAAACCGCCATGCCCGACGCACTGCCCCACATCGTGATCCTCGGCGGCGGCTTCGGCGGGCTCTCCGCCACCCGCGCGCTGGCGCACACGTCCGCACGCATCACCCTGGTCGACCGGCACAACCATCACCTGTTCCAGCCGCTGCTGTACCAGGTCGCCACTGCGGGGCTGTCGGCGCCGTCGATCGCGGCGCCGCTGCGGCAGATCCTGCGCCGCCAGCGCAACGTCACCGTGCTGATGGACGAGGTCGCCGGCATCGATCTCGCGCAGCGCCGCGTGCAGCTCACGCGCGAGCGGCTGGACTACGACTGGCTGATCGTCGCCACCGGCGCCGCGCACGCCTACTTCGGCCACGACGACTGGGCCGCCGCTGCGCCGGGGCTGAAGTCGCTGGACGACGCGCTGGCGATCCGCCGCCGCGTGCTCACCGCGTTCGAGCGCGCCGAGCAGGAGGACGATCCCGCCCGCCGCCAGGCCTGGCTCAATTTCGTGGTGGTGGGCGGCGGCGCCACCGGCGTGGAGCTGGCCGGCACACTGGCCGAGATCGCGCGCCACACGCTGGCCGGCGAGTTCCGCCGCGCGCAGCCGCGGGCGGCCAACATCCTGCTGGTGGAAGCGGGGCCGCGCGTGCTGGCCGCGTTCGATCCCGCGCTGTCGGCGAAGGCGCAACGGCAGCTGGAACGCCTGGGCGTGCAGGTGCGCCTCGGCCAGGCGGTCACGGCGGTGGACGACGAAGGCGTGACGCTGGGCGACGCACGCCTCGTCGCGCGCACCGTGCTGTGGGCCGCGGGTGTGGCCGCCTCGCCGCTGGGCCGGCTGCTGGATGCGCCGCTGGATCGCGCCGGCCGCGTGCTGGTGCAGCCCGACCTGTCCCTGCCCGGCCATCCCGAAGTGTTCGTGCTCGGCGACCTCGCCAGCGTGCAGCAGGACGGCCGCCCGGTGCCGGGCGTGGCGCCCGCCGCCAAACAGATGGGCCAGCACGCGGGCCGGCTGATCGCCACCCGCCTGCGCGGCGACGTTCGCGCCATGCCATTTCGCTACCGCGACGCCGGTTCGCTGGCCACCATCGGCCGCATGGCGGCGGTGGCGCAATTCGGCAAGCTGCGGTTATCCGGCCTGCTCGCGTGGTGGGTGTGGCTGGGCGCGCACATCTGGTTCCTGATCGGCTTCCGCAACCGCCTGGTGGTGATGCTGGACTGGGCGATGGCGTACTGGACGCAGGCGCGGCATGCGCGGATCATCACTGGCGGGGATGAGCGCAAAGACAGCGAGTGACGCCTGTCCATGACGATGCAGGGTCGAAGGCTCACGTAAACCCGATCCGCCGCTCGGCCGGCATCTTGAATGCGTGCTCCCCGGCCAAGGCGTCCACCACGGCCAAGGCATCTTCGTAGGGCGTCAACACATGGCGTCGGGCGATGACGGCGAAATCGCCGGGCGTCAGGCTGGTCATGGCATCCAGACGATGACGGCAAGCTTCGGCGTCCGCCATCGCCACACCCCAGCTTGCGAGCTTCCGCTGGAACAACGCCCACGCCTGTTCCGGCTTGAGGTAACCCACATGCACCTTGTGATCGAAGCGGCGAATGGCCGCCGGATCGAGCCCATCCACCAGATTGGTGGAAGCGATGAATATGCCCTCGAAGGATTCGAGTTGTGTCAGGAACTCGTTGACCTGCGCCAGTTCCCAACTGCGCTCGGCTTGCCGCCGATCACGCAGGAAGCCATCTACCTCGTCGATTTGCAAAACGGCGTCGTTGCGCAGCGCTTGTTCAAACGCACGCGCCAGGTTCTTCTCCATCTCGCCCAGCCACGGGCTCTGAATGCCGGACATGCGCTTGAGGGAAAGCGGCCGCCCCAAGATGCCCGCCAGCCAATGGCCGAAAGCGGTCTTGCCTGTGCCCGGCGGGCCGTAGAGCAAAATCCGCCCTTGGCCCGCACGGCGCAGCCCTTCGCACAAATCGCCGAGATCCACGCTGGCGTTGCACAACCGCGGGTCGTAGTCGTCCGCGGGCGCATGGCGGTTGGCCATGCGGATCGTGGGATGGCCTTGCGCACGCAAGGTGCCGTCCAGGATCGTTTCGATCAGCCTGCCCGTATCCTGTTCGTCGCCGTGGGCACGCACGCGCTCGGCCACGCTGGCGGCGCGACTCAGCACGGCAGGCGTGGCCTTGTCCGCGTGCGCCAGCCGCCGGAGCTGCACGGGAGCGACCTGTTGGCCGCAAGTGCGTTCCAGCAGTTTCAGGCGTTGCTTCAGCGGCGGCGTATCCAGCCGGACAACCATGTCGAACCGACGCACGAAGGCATCATCCATCTCGCGAATCCGGTTCGCGATCCACACCATCGGGACGGCGCTGGTTTCCAGCAGGTCGTTGACCCACGCCTTGGCCAAACTTGCGGCGCTATGCACGCCGGCAGAAGAAGCGTCCTGGAAGATGGCGTCGCATTCGTCCATGGCAAGCACAGCGCGTCGTCCGCGCAACAGATGCAGGCAGGTGGCGGCTTTCGCCAGCCGATCATGGGGCCGCTCGCCCTCTCCTTCGTTGTGCTCGTCCACCGCATCGGGCGACACGTCATAGAGCGTGGCCGATACGCGGCCAGCCAGCCATCGCACCAGCTGGGTCTTGCCTGTGCCCGGCGGCCCGTACAGCAGGATGTTCACGCCGGAGCGCTGGCTGTCCAATGCTTCGCCCAGCAGGTGATACAAGGCAGTCGCCGTATCGTGGACATGGGCAAAGTCATCCGCCTGCAATTCGCTGGTGGGCGCTTGCCGCACAAAGCCGGCGAACAGCTCGTCCGCCGACGACAAAGGCACGGTGGCAAGTCGCCGAAGGCTCCCGTGTTTCACGGAAAGATTGGCCGCCAGATCGCCGCCAGACTTGAACTCGACCAACCCCGTCCGATGCAACAGGGACTTCCTGTTCGCCACGCGGGATACCTCATCTTCCGGCACGTCCAGAACCTGGCTGAGTTGCCGGGGAAAATTGACAGTTTGTCGCGCATTGTCCGCCGCTGCATGCAGCGCATCGTCTGAACGAAGCAGTACGGCCAAAGCCAGTGCGCGCGTTTCCAGGGGAGACAAGGCAAGACGCTGGGCGAGAAACCCCATGTTTTCTTCCAGCACGGGGGCAAGCCGATAGACGTGAACCTGTTGCTCCATGGCCTCCAGCGTGCAGGAAAGACGTTGCATGTAGGGCATGCGCTCACCCCATCTTGTATTTTCGAACGCGTCCTGGAGACCCAGCAGTTCGGTGACGTGCGAATCCCTTCCCGTCGTCGTCCAGACATGGCGCGAGTCGCATAGACGCACCACGATCCGCATGAGCCACAGAAACGAAAGATCGCGGCGTTCCAGCAAGTGTGCGAAAGGTTCGATGTCATTGGTCATGGAACATCCGTTCGTAATTGGATGCCGCCATGATCCACACGCATGCGACGACTTACGTCGCACGCGATGCTAGGCTGTCCATGGCCAACCGTGTGGATCGACCATGCAACAGGACACCGTACAAACGCTCGCGCGCCAGTGGGCACTGCTGCGCAACCTGCCGGCGTGGCCGCGCAAGGCAACGGTGTCGGGGCTGGTGGAGGTGTTGGCCGACCGGCAAATCGCGGTGACACGCCGCACCGTGGAGCGCGACTTGCAAGCCTTGTCGATGGAGTTCCCTCTTGCCGTGGACAACGCCAGCAAACCCCACGGCTGGAGTTGGGCCAAGGGCGCCCGCCAGGAGTTCACCCCGCGACTGAGCACGCCGCAATGCGTCGCGCTGCTGCTGGCCAGGGAACACCTGAAAACCCTGCTGCCCAGAGCCTTGCTGCAAGAGCTGATGCCGCTGTTCGACAACGCCGAGCAGGAAGTGGCGGCCAGCGGCTGGAAGCAGTGGCACCGCGAAACCGCCGTGCTCCAGACCTCGCTGGAACTACTGCCGCCAGCGACCAGCGCCGGCGTTCTGGAAACCGTGCAGACGGCACTGGCGAAAGGCCGCTGTCTCTCCGCGCGCTATCGGGCCAAGGGCAGCACGGCGGCCAAGCCTGCCGTGATCCATCCGCTCGGCCTGCTCATCCGCGGCCCCGTGCAATACCTTGTCGGCACCATGTTCGACTACACGGACATCTTGCGCCTGCCGCTCCATCGGCTGTCGCACGCGGAAGTTCTCCCCACGCCAAGGAAGAAACCCGCCGGCTTCGACTTCCGGAAATATTCCACGGAGGCGGCCCGCTACAACCCGCAGGGAACCATCCAACTGGTGGCACGCTTCGACGCGGATGCAGCCGCCCACCTGGAAGAAACACCGCTATCCCGCGATCAGGTCATACGTCCGATCGACAACGGCACGCGCGTCGAAGTGCGCGCCATCGTCGAACTTGATGAGACATTGAAGTGGTGGCTGCTTGCATTCGGCGATATGGTGGAGGTGGTGAAGCCAAAGTCATTGCGAGATGAGTTCGCACACCAAATTCAAAACTTGGCAACACTATATCAAACCGCAAAAAATATCACTACGGAGAAGCATGATGAAAAATATATCGAAAGTTGATTTCGATAGCCTAATAGAATCCTGGCTCGGCTGCGACGGAGGGAATCGCAAGGCCAACATATGGATTTGCGGCATTGAATACGGTGGAGGATTTGACGACATCAAAGAATTAATCACAAAAGAATCCTCAAAGAGGATCGAAGATAGATTCTGGGATAATGAATTCAGAGAAAGACATCCAAACTATTCGGCGTGGCCGTACCATCAAAAAGTAGCCAAATTTATGCTGGCCGTTAGCCAATCACATGATGAGCTCCGCATTTCTGTTGAAAACTATAAAGACTATATGAGAGAGAAGCTCTATACCGAAAACGGCGATAGCTTCAAATTGAATTTGTTTCCATTTTCATCACCATCGGTCAGCGATCCACGGTGGAAGGAAAATTACCAAACAATCTGCACTAACAGGGATGAATATTACGACCGCTGCCGCCGAAAGCGCTTCACCAAATTCTCAAACCTTAGAAAGGAGCACAGGCCAAAGGTGATTATTGGAACGGGTATCACACATAATAATTATTTCCTAGAAGCTTTTGGATTCCGACAGGATCACGAGTACAAAATGTGGGAGCTCAGCCACAACCGCAGGTGTCGCATATATGAAGATGACCTCGGAGTTCTAGTTGTTTCTCCATTCTTTGGCGGTCGCTACGGCATGAATAGAGACGGTCTTCTCATCGAGCTGGCGAAACAAGTAGCACCACTCTTGCGCATGGGTTTATATGAACAGTAAACGAGTCTGAGCAACACCCTTACAAATGAGCCACCCTTTGTCGGCATCTGCCTTTTTCGATAGTTACTCTTGTGGCCAGTCACCACCCAACGCCCGGAACCATGATCTACGCCGCTACACCACATCGAGGCCACCCTTGCGCCACTTGCTCGCCAAGCTCAATGGGTGTTGCACGAATGGAGCAAACGAAAGCGGCCCGCCGAAGCGGGCCGTCCTCATGGCTTGCGTAGCGGCAAACTCAAGCCGCGAACAACCCCCGCATCTTCTTCATCGCATTCGCCTCGACTTGGCGGATGCGCTCGGCGGAGACGCCGTACTCGTCGGCCAGTTCCTGCAGCGTGGCCTTGTCTTCGTCCAGCCAGCGGCGCTGGATGATGTGGCGCGAGCGGCCGTCGAGCTTGTCCAGCGCGGCGGACAAGATGCCGAGCTGGTTGTCGCTCTGGTCGGCCTCGGCCACGTTGTCGTAGGGGTCGGCGCCTTCGTCGATCAGGAAGGCTTCGGGCGCGGGCTTGGCGTCGTCGTCGGCGTCCGCCGGCGCCTCGAAGCCGATGTCGCGGCCGGACAGGCGCGATTCCATCTCGCGCACCGTGGCCTCGGGCACGCCCAGATCCTGCGCCACCGCGCTCACCTCGGCCGCGTTCATCCAGCCCAGGCGCTTCTTGCTCTTGCGCAGATTGAAGAACAGCTTGCGCTGCGCCTTGGTGGTGGCCACCTTCACGATGCGCCAGTTCTTCAGGATGAACTCGTGCATCTCGGCGCGGATCCAGTGCACCGCGAAGCTCACCAGGCGCACGCCCTGGTCGGGGTCGAAACGCTTCACCGCCTTCATCAGGCCGATGTTGCCTTCCTGGATCAGGTCGGCGAGCTGCAGGCCGTAGCCGGAATAGCCGCGCGCCACGTGCACCACGAAGCGCAGGTGCGACATCACCAGCTGCTTCGCGGCGGACAGATCCTCTTCCTCGTTGTAGCGGCGCGACAGCGCCTGCTCTTCGTCCTGGCTCAGCACCGGGATGCGGTGCACGGCCGAGATGTAGGCATCCAGGCTGCCGACCACGCTGGGCAGCGTGCTGGGAGCGATCGCCAAGGCTTGGGTCATGTGGAAACCTCCGGTACAGGGCTTCAGGTTAGCACTCTCGCGCTTGGAGTGCTAAAGCCGCGAATAGTTCACGGCCTTTTAATGAACCGAATCGTACAGAAATATGGAGCGTTTGTCCATCCTGCACCCCGCGCCGGGGCGGGACATGGGCCGTTCGGCAGGGCTTGAAAACGGCCGGGAGGCGCCGCCGCGCGTGCCTCGCGGCCGGCCCGCTGACTACAATGCCGAGACACGCCACGCCGGATGGGGGAGTTCACTTGATCGTCTGTGTACCCGATGTGTTGACGGCCCAGGAGCTCGGCGCGCTCCGCACCGAGCTGCAGGCCGCCCCCTTCGTCGACGGCGCCGCCACGGCCGGCTGGTCGGCGCGCGGGGTGAAGAAGAACCAGCAGATCGACTTCAACAGCCCGAGCTACGCTCGGATGGCCGACATGGTGCGCGCCGCCTTCCTGCGCCACGGCCTGCTGCAGGCGGCGCTGCTGCCGGCGGCGCACACCCGGCCGCTGTTCAACCGCTACGCCGGCGGCATGGAGTACGGCGCGCACGTCGATGCGGCGGTGATGGGCGGCATGGGCAGCGCGGTGCGCACCGACATCGCGATCACCGTGTTCCTGTCCGACCCCGGCAGCTACGACGGCGGCGAGCTGGTGACGCACATGAGCGGCGGCATCGAGCACCGTTTCAAGCTGGAGGCCGGCGGCGCCATCGCCTACCCGGCCAACACCCTGCACCACGTCAGCCCGGTGACGCGCGGCGTGCGCGACGCGGCGATCATCTGGGTGCAGAGCATGGTGCGCGACCCGGCGCGGCGCGAGCTGCTGTGGGATCTGGAAAGCGCCAAGCGCGACATCTTCGGCCGCGAGGGCAAGAGCTCGGCCTTCGACGCGGTGAGCCGCTCGCACGCGAACCTGCTGCGCATGTGGGCGGAAGTGGCGGGCTAATCAGGCCTGCAACGCGGCACGCGGCGGCAGCGACCAGTCGATCGGCGCCTGCCCGTGGCTTTGCAGATAGCGGTTGGCGGCGGAGAAATGCCCGCAGCCGAGGAAGCCGCGGTGCGCGGACAGCGGCGAGGGGTGCACGCTCTTCAGCACGCAGTGCTTGCGCGTGTCGATCAGCTGGCCCTTGCGCTGCGCGTAGCTGCCCCAGAGCATGAACACGATGCCTTCGCGCTCGCGGTTGAGCGCGTCGATCGCCGCGTCGGTGAAGCCCTCCCAGCCCTTGCCTTGGTGCGAGGCGGCCAGGCCGCGCTCCACCGTGAGCACCGCGTTGAGCAGCAGCACGCCGCGGTCGGCCCAGGGCGTGAGGCAGCCGTGGTCGGGCGGCGCGATGCCGAGGTCGCGCTGGATTTCCTTGAAGATGTTCACCAGCGACGGCGGCGCGGGCACGCCGGGGCGCACCGAGAAGCACAGGCCGTGCGCCTGGCCGGGGCCGTGGTAGGGGTCCTGGCCCAGGATCACCACGCGCACCGCGTCGAACGGGGTGTGCTCGAACGCGGCGAAGATCTCCGGCCCGGGCGGATAGATCGCCTTGCCGGCGCGCTTCTCCGCGCGCAGGAATTCGGCCAGCGCCTGCATCTCCGGGCGCTCCAGATACGCGCCGATGCGCTCCTTCCACGAGGCCTCCAGCCGCACCTCGCTCATGCGGCGTCGCCGCGCGAGCGCAGGTGCCGCGCCACGCGCAGCTGGAACAGCAGCTTGGTGACCAGCAGCTTCTCCTCGACCGGCTTCTCCACCAGATCGTTCGCGCCGGCCTTGATCAGCGCGGCCTGGTTCGCCGGGTTCTCGTCGCCGGTCATCACCAGCACCGGCAGCCGGCCCTTGCCGTAGCCGTAGTCCTTGCGGATGCGTTCGAGCAGGTCGCCGCCGGTGAGCTCGCCCTTCAGGCTGACGTCGGTGAGCACCACGTCGGCGCCCACTTCGCCGCGCACCTTCGCGGTTTCCAGCAATGCCAGCGCATCCTCCACGCTGATCACGTGGTGCACGGTGAGGCCGTATTTCTCCAGCATGCGGCGGGTGGCCAGCGCCACCACGCGGCTGTCCTCCACGTACAGCACCTCGCCCTCGGCGCCGCCCTCGGGGCGCACGTAGCCGCGGATGAACTCGGCCAGCGCCTGGAAACCCAGCGACTTGTCGAAGTAGTCGGTGACGTCCTCGCCCAGCGTGCGGCGGTGCAGGCGGTCGTCCACGTCGCCGGAAACCACCACGATCGGCACGTAGGTCTGCGGCGCGGATTCGCGCACGAAGCGCGCCAGCTCCAGCCCGTCCATGTCGGGCAGGCGCAGCGCGATGGTGATGAAGTCGAACACGCCTTCGCCCAGCAGCCGCTGCGCCTCGCCGCCGCTGCCACAGCCGACCACTTCCACGCCCGGCAGCTCGGCCGCCAGCACGCGGCCGATCAGCTGCCGCACCACCTTGGAGCCGTCGACCACCAGCACGCGTGGCGCCGTGCTGACCAGCCGGTTGCTGATGCTCGTACTCATGCCTTGCCGTTCATCCCCGATGCCGCTCAGACCGCCTTGCGCAGCTGCCAGGCACTGACCAGCCGCGCACCCAGCCAGCCCAGCGCCGCGGCCGCCGGCGGCACCGCGAGCAACAGCCACAGCGGCAGGCCACCCAGGTGCAGCTTGCCATCGTAGGCCTGGCTCAACTGTGCCACCGGTCCGCTCAGCGCGAATTCGATCGCCAGCGCCAGCAGCGCGGCGAGGATGCCGCTGAACAGGCCGTACCAGATGCCGGCGTACAAATAGGGCCGGCGCACGAAGGCGCTGCTGGCGCCCACCAGCAGCAGCACGCCGATTTCCTCGTGGCGGCTGGCGATGTCCATGCGCACGCTGTTGCCCACCACCAGCAGCGCGGCCAGCGCCAGCATCAGCGCCAGCGCGGCCACCACGCGCTCGCCCACGCCAAGCAGCGCATCCAGCCGCTGCCGCCAGGTGCCGCTGTCCTGCACCTGGGCCACGCTGTGCATGTCGCGCAGGTCGCCGACCAGCCGCGCCACGGCGGCAGCGTCCGCGCCCGGCTTGGGCTGCACCATCAGCACGAAGGGCAAGGGGTTCTGGTCCAGCGCGTCCAGCGCGCCGGAGAAGCCCTGCAGCTTCGCCAGTTCGTCCAGGCCCTGCTGCGGGGTCTTGATCGTCACCGCGGCCACGTCGGAACGATCGCCCAGCTGCTTCGCCAGCAGTTGCGCCTGCGAGGCGGCCTGGTCCGGCTGCAGGAACACGTTGATCGCCTGGTCCTGGCCCAGCGCGTGACCGAGCTGCTGCACGTTGCCCAGCAGCAGGTAGAACGCCAGCGGCAGCGCCAGCGCCAGGCCCATCACCGCGATGGTGAGCAGGCTGCCCAGCGGGCGCGCGGCGAGCCGGCGCAGGCTCGCGCCCGCGCTCCAGCCGTGGTGTTCGCGCCAGCTGGCGATGCGGCGGGTGTGGCTGGCTTCGTTGCGCGGCGGCGGCGCGGCGTCGCGGTGGGCGGAATCGGCGGCCATGTTCACAGCACCTCCTCGGCGGCGAGGTCCGCGACCAGCCGGCCGTGGTCGAGCACCACCACGCGCTTGCGCATGCGCTTGATCAGCGGCAGGTCGTGGCTGGCGATCAGCACCGTGGTGCCCACCTGCTGGAACTCGGCGAACAGGCCCATGATCTCCACCGCCAGCTGCGGGTCGAGGTTGCCGGTGGGCTCGTCGGCGATCAGCAGCGAAGGCCGCGCCACGATCGCGCGGGCGATGCCCACGCGCTGCTGCTCGCCGGTGGACAGCGTGGCCGGCAGCTGGCGTTCATAGGAGAGCAGGCCCACCTTCTCCAGCGCCGCGCGCACGCGCCGGCCGCGTTCGACGCGGGCGATGCCGGCGATGGTCAGCGGCAGCTCGACGTTGGCGAACACCGTGCGATCCATCAGCAGGCGATGGTCCTGGAACACCATGCCGATGCGCTGGCGCAGCCTGGGGATGCCGCGGCCGCGCACCTTGGCGAGGTTCTGGCCATCCACCGTAATGCTGCCGTGGCTGGGCCGCTCGATCACGCCGAGCAGCTTGAGCAGGGTGCTCTTGCCCGCGCCGGAATGCCCGGTGACGAAGGCCATCTCGCCCGTGGGTATGGTGAAGGACAGCTGCGAGAGCGCCTCGTGGCCGCCCGCGTAATGCTTGCTCACCTGCTCGAACTGGATCACCGCGCGTCCCCGCCGCCTGCCGTATCAGCGGCAAGGATAACGTAGGTCGGGCTTCAGCCCGACGCGTGGAAGGGATGCGGCGTGCAAGGTCGCCGATTGATTGCTCCCTCCCCTGCTTGCAGGGGAGGGAGAAGGGTGGTCAGCGTCCGGTGAACAGCCGCGTCAGGCGGCGGAACAGGCTGGGCTTGTTCGCGTGCGTGTGCTCGCCGGCGGTAGCAGCCACCTGGCGCGAGGGACGCGCGGCCGTCGCCGCCGCGGCTTCGGCCGGTGCGCGCTCGCGCGGTGGGCGGCGCTCGCCGCGCGGCGGACGGCCGCCTTCGGCCGGCGTCGCCTGCGGCTGGCCCTGCGCGGCATTCGTTGCCGTCGCCTCGCCGCCCTCGCGACGGCGGTTGCGGCCGCCGCGGCGACGGCGGCGCTTGCGCTCGCCCTCGCCGACCGTGCCGACGGCGGCGTCGTTCGCCACCGCCACCGGTGCGGCGGTTTCGGCGGTCGCCGTTTCGGCGCGCGGTGCGCGCGGCGGCCGCGGCTCGTGCGGGCGATCCCCGCGCGGCTTGCGCTCGCCGTCGCGCCCGCTGCGGCGCGCGTGGCCGCCCTTCCTGTCGTCGTGGCGCGACTCCACGCGGTCGCCGAACGCGGCGCTGTCGGCGGCGGCATTGGCGGCGAACTCGGGGTCGATATCGCGCGCCTTCGGCATCACCAGCAGCTCCGGCTCGATGGTCGCCACCGGGATGCTCTGGCCGATGTACTGCTCGATGTCGGGCAGGCTCATCGCGTAGAGGTCGCAGGCGAAGCTGATCGCGTCGCCTTCCGCGCCCAGGCGCGCGGTGCGGCCGATGCGGTGCACGTAGTCCTCGGCGTCCTGCGGCAGGTCGTAGTTGAACACGTGGCTGACCGCGGGGATGTGCAGGCCGCGCGCGGCCACGTCGGTGGCGACGAGGATGTCGAGCTGGCCGTCCTGGAAGCGCTGCAGGAGCTTCTGGCGCTTGAGCTGCGGCACGTCGCCGGAGATCGCGCCGACGCGGCAGCCGTGGCGCTTCACCCGCTCGGTGACGCGCTCGGCGGCGGCCTTGGTGTTGACGAAGATGATGCTGCGCTTTGGCTGGTGCTTGTCGATCAGGTTCAGCAGCAGCGGCAGCTTCTCCTCCTTGGCCGGGAAGTACACCACCTGGCGCACCTTGTCGGCGGTGACGTTGTCGCTCTCCACCACCAGCTTCTCGGCGTTGTGCATGTGCTCGTAGGCCAGCTCCAGCACGCGGTGGCTGAGCGTGGCCGAGAACAGCAGCACCTGGCGCTGCTCGCGCGCGGGCAGGCGGCGGAAGATGTAGCGCACGTCCTTGATGAAGCCGAGGTCGAACATGCGGTCGGCCTCGTCGATCACCATCACCTCGACGCCGTTGAGGCCGAACACCTGCTGCTTGTAGTAGTCGAGCAGGCGGCCGGGCGTGGCGATGATGATGTCGCAGCCGTCGTGCAGCTGCTGGCGCTGCTTGTCGTAGTCCACGCCGCCGTAGATCAGCGCGGTCTTCAGCCCGGTGCGCGCGCCGATCGCGCGGGCGTCCTTGTCGATCTGGATCGCCAGCTCGCGGGTGGGCGCGATCACCAGCGCGCGCGGGTCGGTGTCCTTGCGCTCGGCCACGGCGGGCGTGGTGAGCAGGCGGTTCATCAGCGCGACCAGGAACGCGCAGGTCTTGCCGGTGCCGGTCTGCGCCTGGCCGGCGACGTCGCGGCCGGCGAGCGCCACCGGCAGGGTCAGCTCCTGGATCGGCGTGCAGCGGGTGAAGCCGGCCTCGGCCAAGCCTTGCTGCAAGAGCGGATGGAGTTCGAAGTTGGTGAAGAAGGTATCGGTGAGTACGGTTTGCGACATGGATGGAAACAGCCGGTGGGATGCGGGCACGGGCGTCAGGGCCGGCCCGGCTCCGCCGCCGGAGGCGGCACGGAGCTGAGTGGAAGAACGGCACGTGGCGGCGCGGAACGCACGCGGCGGCGGGCAAGACCCGTCAGCCCGCACGCGGGGCCGCGCTGGGCGCCGAAACGTTGGCGGCGCAACCGGCAGTCCCGCTGGCATAGGCGAAAGGGCTCGCTGGAACCACCTCGCCTATGTCAACGGAACCGTCCGTTGCCGCCCTTGAATCGCTTGAATCGCGCCCCGAGTTACGTTGCAATGAGGCCCCGGGCCGCAACGGCCAAAGCCCCTCTTTCCCGGTTCGACCCGCGCTTCATGGGCGCCCCAGTGTAGCCGATGCTGGCCGCGTGGTCGTCAAACCTTCCTTCCACCCGTCTTTCGGAGACCCCGGTGAGCGACCTGATTACCCATGTAAGCGACGACGCCTTCGAGCAGGAAGTGCTGAAGTCCGAGACTCCTGTGCTGCTGGACTTCTGGGCCGAATGGTGCGGCCCGTGCAAGGCCATCGCGCCGATCCTCGACGAGCTGGCCGGCCAGTACCAGGGCAAGCTGCGCATCGTGAAACTCAACATCGACCACAACCAGAAGACCCCGCGCACCTACGGCGTGCGCGGCATCCCCACCCTGATGGTGTTCAAGAACGGCAAGGTCGAGGCCACCCAGATCGGCGCCGTCAGCAAGGGCCAGCTGGCCCAGATGATCGACAAGGCGATCTGAGGCCCGTCCGCCTTGCGGCAACGCCCCGCTCCAGCGACGACGTCATTCCCGCGCAAGCGGGAATCCATCCCGAGGCTCACCGAAGATCGACATGGATGCCCGCTTGCGCGGGCATGACGCCTCGCAGGGCCGTGCACGACGCTTTACGGCCACGCGCGGCGGGTGCTAGATTGCCGCGTCCGTCGGGGTCTTCCTGATCCCCCTGCGCCCTGCCTGGCGCGACGCACATCCTTCCCTCCTGTTTCCCAACGGCGCCCCGCGAGGTTTGCCCGTGTCCGATACCGATAGCACCACCCTGAACGACGCCGGCGGCGCCGAGAGCCCGACCGAGTCGCGTCCGCGCGCACCGCGCCGCCAGCCGCGCGGCGGCAAGCCGCCCGCCGGCGATGCCCCAGCCGCCACCGCGGCCCCCGAACTGCCGCTGCCCCCGCCGCCGGCCGCGCCCGCCGCCGCACCAGTTGCCACGGGCAACGAGGGCACTGCGCCCGAAGCGCGCGAACCCGGCCAGCAGCCGCAGAACCCGCAAGCGCAGGGCCAGCAGAACAACGGCAACAACCCGCAGGGCAACAACGGCAACGGCAACCGCAACGAGCGCGAAGGCCGCGGCCGCCGCCGCCGCCACGAGCGCAACGAACGCAACCAGCAGCGCCAGCAGCAGGGCGGTGGCGGCGGCAACCCGCGCTACAACAACCCGCACGGGCTGCCGATGGACGACGACAACGCCGACCCCGGCGCGGACGATCGCCTGATCAACCTCACCGAACTCAAGCGCATGAAGGCGCCGCAGCTGCTCGCCTTCGCCGAATCGCTGGGCATCCAGGAAGGCGTGGCGCGCGCGCGCCGCCAGGACGTGATCTTCTCGATCCTGAAGGCGCACGCCCGCTCCGGCGGCGGCATCTGGGCCGAGGGCGTGCTGGAGATCCTGCAGGACGGCTTCGGCTTCCTGCGCTCGGCCGACGAGAGCTACCTGGCCGGCCCCGACGACATCTACGTCAGCCCCAGCCAGATCCGCCGCTTCAACCTGCGCACCGGCGACTACATCACCGGGCGCGTGCGCCACCCCAAGGAAGGCGAGCGCTACTTCGCGATGCTGCGCGTGGACGACATCAACGGCGATCCGCCGGAGGCGTCCAAGAACAAGATGCTGTTCGAGAACCTCACGCCGCTGTTCCCGCGCAAGGCGTTCAAGCTGGAGCGCGGCAACGGTTCCTCCGAGGACATCACCGGCCGCATCCTCGACCTCATCGCCCCGATCGGCAAGGGCCAGCGCGCGCTGATCGTGTCGCAGCCCAAGTCGGGCAAGACGATGATGCTGCAGAACATCGCGCAGGCGATCCAGTACAACCACCCCGAGGCGCACGTCATCATCCTGCTGGTGGACGAGCGCCCGGAGGAAGTGACCGAGATCGCCCGCACCGTGCGCGCCGAGGTCATCAGCTCCACCTTCGACGAGCCGGCCGTGCGCCACGTGCAGGTGGCCGAGATGGTGATCGAGCGGGCCAAGCGCCTGGTCGAGCACAAGCGCGACGTGGTGATCCTGCTCGACTCCATCACCCGCCTCGCCCGCGCCTACAACACCGTGGTGCCCAGCTCCGGCAAGGTGCTCACCGGCGGCGTGGACGCGAACGCGCTGCAGCGCCCGAAGCGCTTCTTCGGCGCCGCGCGCAACGTGGAAGAAGGCGGCAGCCTCACCATCATCGGCACCGCGCTGATCGACACCGGTTCGAAGATGGACGAGGTGATCTACGAGGAGTTCAAGGGCACCGGCAACATGGAAGTGCACCTGTCCCGCCGCATCGCCGAGAAGCGCGTCTACCCCGCCATCGACATCAACCGCTCCGGCACCCGCCGCGAGGACCTGCTGATCGAGCCGGACATGCTGGCGAAGATCTGGATCCTGCGGAAACTGCTGCACCCGATGGACGAGCTGGCCGCGATGGAGTTCATGCTCGACAAGATGAAGAACACCAAGTCGAACGACGAGTTCTTCAATTCCATGAAACGGTAAGGACTCGGGACTCGGGACTCGGGACTCGGGACTCGGGACTCGGGACTCGGGACTCGGGACTCGGGAAAGCATCGCGGCGTGCCCAACGCCGACGCAAGGCCGGCCGCGCGCCGGCCTTGTCGTGTCGGGCGCCTGCCGCCCACGCCATACCTGTACCACCACGTGCAAATTTTTTGACCTGGCCCCTTTTCGCGGCCGCGCGGCGCCTCCATAGTCGAGGCCTCACCCTGCGAGATCGTGCCCGTGTCCATCCCCAGTGCCGTCAAGAGCACGCCCATCGAAGGGCGCCAGCAACTGATCGACTACCTCGCCGCGGGCGAGAAGCCGCGCGAGGCCTGGCGCATCGGCACCGAGCACGAGAAGTTCGGCTTCCGCACCGACGACCTCGCGCCGCCGCCGTTCGAGGGCGAGCGCGGCATCCGCGCGCTGCTGGAAGGCATCGCCGCGCAGCACGGCTGGGACATCGCCCGCGAGGGCGAGATTCCCGTGGCGCTGACCCGCGGCCAGGCCAACATCACGCTGGAGCCGGCCGGGCAGCTGGAGCTCTCCGGCGCGCCGCTGGAGACCATCCACCAGACCTGCTGCGAGGTGAACCAGCACCTGGAGGAAGTGCGTTCGGTGGCCGAGCCGATGGGCTTGGGTTTCCTCGGCATGGGCTTCCAGCCGAAGTGGCGCCGCGACGAGATGCCGTGGATGCCCAAGGGCCGCTACCGGATCATGCGCGAATACATGCCCAAGGTCGGCAACCTGGGCCTGGACATGATGACGCGCACCTGCACCGTGCAGGTGAACCTGGATTTCTCCAGCGAAGCGGACATGGTGAAGAAGTTCCGCGTGGGCCTCGCGCTGCAGCCGATCGCTACCGCGCTGTTCGCCGACTCGCCGTTCACCGATGGCCGTCCAAACGGCTATCTGTCCTACCGCTCGCACGTGTGGGAAGACACCGACGCCGACCGCACCGGCATGCTGGACTTCGTGTTCGCCGACGGCTTCGGCTACGAGCGCTACGTGGACTACGCACTCGGCGTGCCGATGTATTTCAGCTACCAGGACGGCAAATACATCGACCTCGCCGGCCAGGACTTCAGGCGCTTCATGGTCGGCGAGCTACCTGCATTGCCGGGCACCAAGGCCACCATGAAGGATTGGGCCGACCACCTCACCACCGCCTTCCCCGAGGTGCGGCTGAAGCAGTACCTGGAAATGCGCGGCGCCGACGGCGGCCCGTGGAACCGCCTGTGCGCCCTGCCCGCGCTGTGGGTGGGCCTGCTCTACGACGACGACGCGCTGGACGCGGCCTGGGACCTGGTCAAGGATTTCTCGATGGCCGAACGCCACGCCCTGCGCAACGGCGTGCCGAAGCAGGCGCTGCAGCTGCCGTTCCGCGGCGGCACCGTGCGCGATCTGGCCGGCGAGGCGTTGAAGATCGCCGCCCACGGCCTCGCCCGCCGCAACAAGCTCAACCGCAACGGCGCCGACGAACGCATCTACCTCGAACCGCTGCTCGAAATCGTCGAAGCGAACCAGACCCCGGCCGAACGCAAGCTGGAGCTGTTCCATGGCGCCTGGGGCGGCTCGGTCGACCCGGTGTTCCGCGAGTTCGCGTACTGAGCCCACGACTGTTTCCAAGCCGCCCGACATGCCATCGGGCACTCAACCCGCCGCCTTTCATCCACCGACGCGACAACCTCCGCGCCGGTGGTTGCACTCGCCATGACGATGCTGAAACATGGCGCATTTGACGCCATCAGCACGGGGAATCGGCGACGTGAGCCAGAACAACAAGGAAGCCGAGCGGGCGGAGCTGCACAAGACCATCTGGCGCATCGCCAACGACCTGCGCGGCGCCGTCGATGGCTGGGACTTCAAGAGCTACGTACTCGGTATGCTGTTCTACCGTTTCATCTCGGAGAACCTGACGGCCTACCTGAACACGCTGGAGCGCCAAGCCGGCAGTGCGGGCTTCGACTACGCCGCGCTGCCCGACGCCGAAGCCGAGTTCGGCCGCGTCGAAACGGTGAAGGAAAAGGGTTTCTACATCTTGCCGTCCGAGCTGTTCGCCAACGTGCGCCAGCGGGCGCGCGACGACGCCAACCTCAACGAGACGCTGGCCCGCGTGTTCGCCGCCATCGAAGGCTCGGCGATCGGCGCCGACAGCGAGGACGACATCAAGGGCCTGTTCGACGACCTCGACGTCAACAGCAGCAAGCTCGGCCCCAGCGTTGCCAAACGCAACGAGAAGCTGGTGAAGCTGCTCGACGCCATCGGCGACCTGCCGCTGGGCAACGGTTCCGGCAACTTCCACGACAACAGCATCGACCTGTTCGGCGACGCCTACGAATACCTGATGACGATGTACGCCTCGACCGCCGGCAAGTCCGGCGGCGAGTTCTTCACGCCGCAGGAGGTCTCCGAGCTGCTCGCCCGCATCACCGTGGTCGGCAAAACCGAGGTCAACAAGGTCTATGACCCGGCCTGCGGCTCCGGCTCACTGCTGCTGAAGTTCGCCAAGGTGCTGGGCCACGACCGCGTGCGGCAGGGCTTCTACGGCCAGGAAATCAACCTGACCACCTACAACCTGTGCCGGATCAACATGTTCCTGCACGACATCAACTTCGAGAAGTTCGACATCGCCCACGGTGACACACTCACCGACCCGGCGCACTGGGACGACGAGCCGTTCGAGGCCATCGTCTCCAATCCGCCCTACTCGATCCGCTGGGAGGGCGACGCCAACCCGCTCCTGATCAACGACCCGCGCTACGCGCCCGCGGGCGTGCTGGCGCCCAAGAGCAAGGCCGATCTCGCCTTCACCATGCACATGCTGAGCTGGCTGGCGGTGAACGGCACCGCGGCCATCGTCGAGTTTCCCGGCGTGCTCTACCGCGGCGGCGCCGAGCAGAAGATCCGCCAGTACCTGATCGACAACAACTACGTCGACACGGTGATCCAGCTGCCGCCGGACCTGTTCTTCGGCACCACCATCGCCACCTGCGTGATCGTGCTGAAGAAGTCCAAGCGCGACAATGCCACGCTGTTCATCGACGCCAGCGCCGAGTGCGTGCGCGTGGGCAACAAGAACAAGCTCACCGAGGCCAACCAGCAGAAGATCCTCGCCGCGTTCACCGCCCGCGCCGACGCGGCGCATTTCGCGCGGCTGGTGGAGAACGACGCCATCGCCGCCAACGGCTACAACATCGCCGTGTCCTCGTACGTGGAGCAGCCGGACACCCGCGAGACGGTGGACATCCGGGCGCTTAACGCAGAGATCGCGCGCATCGTGGCGCGACAGGCGGAACTGCGCACGGCGATCGACGCCATCGTGGCGGACCTCGAAGGGGAAAGCCCGTGAGCGACGGCAAGATCAAGCTCTTCGAATCCCACCAGGTGCGCACCGAATGGGATGCGGACAACGAGAAGTGGTGGTTCTCGATCGTGGACATCGTGGCCGTCCTGACCGAAAGCGTCGACGCCACGGCCTACTGGCGCAAACTGAAGCAGCGCCTGAAAGCCGAAGGCAACGAAACCGTGACGCATTGTCACGGTTTGAAGATGCGTGCCGCCGACGGCAAGCTCAGACTGACCGATGTGGCTGACACCGGGCAGATTCTGCGGCTGATCCAGTCCATCCCCAGCAAACGGGCCGAGCCGTTCAAGCTGTGGTTGGCGCAGGTGGGCAGTGAGCGCTTGGACGAAACTGTCGACCCGGAGCTTTCCATCGACCGGGCCATCCAGAACTATCGCCGCCTCGGCTACAGCGAGAACTGGATCAACCAGCGCATCAAATCCATCGAAGTGCGCAAGGCGCTGACCGACGAATGGGATAAATCCGGCGTCAGCCGGGGGCAGGAATACGCCGCGCTGACCGACCTGATGAGCAAGACCTGGGCCGGCATGACCACGCGCGAATACAAGCAGCACAAGGGACTGAAGAAAGAGAACCTGCGCGACAACATGACCAACACGGAGCTGGTGCTGAACATGCTGGCCGAGGTGGCAGCCACCGATATTTCGGCGGTGCGCAACCCGCAGGGCTTCGACGCCAGCGCCAGGGTGGCGAAGGAAGGCGCCAAGACCGCCAAGGCTGCGCGGCTGCAACTGGAGAAGAGCACGGGCAAGCCGGTGGTGAGTCGAATGAATGCGAAGAAGCTTGGCACGCGGCAACTGGAAGGAAAGAAGAAATGAGCCGCATTGATGAGATGATCGCGGAGCTTTGTCCGGAGGGAGTGGAGTTCAAAACGCTCGGTGAAGTCGGTGAGTTTATTCGCGGCAATGGCCTCCAGAAAAGTGACCTCACAAATGTAGGGGTCGGCGCAATCCACTACGGCCAGATTCATACGCACTACGGCACATGGGCCGTGGAGACGAAATCGTTCGTGAGCAGCGCACTAGCCGCGAGACTTCGGAAGGCACAGCCAGGCGACCTTGTAATTGCGACGACCAGCGAGGACGACGAGGCGGTCGCAAAGGCAGTCGCATGGGTTGGCGACGCCGAAGTTGCCGTCAGCGGGGACGCATACATCTATCGCCACAAACTTGAACCAAAGTACGTCGCGTACTTTTTCCAATCCGAGCAGTTCCAAGGACAAAAGAAGAAGCGCATCACTGGTACAAAGGTTCGCCGTATATCGGGAGAATCGCTGGCAAAAATTCGCCTCCCATTGCCACCGCTCAAAATTCAGCGCGAAATCGTGAAGGTACTCGACGCCTTCACCAAGCTGGAGGCGGAGCTGGAGGCGGAGCTGGAGGCGCGCCGCCGGCAGTACCAGTACTATCGCGACGCGCTACTCGCCTTCGGCGAGCACACAACGGGCGCAAGCAAGCAAGCAAGCAAACTAAGACTAATGACCATGGCTGAAGTTGCGGAAATTCGAAGCGGCTGGGGCTTCCCCAATGTACATCAAGGCCAACTTGAGGGTGCGTATCCATTCTACAAAGTCAGTGATATGAACCTTCCGGGGAACGAAACGATAATGACTGCCGCCAACAACTACATTGACGACGTGGCGGCAAAGAAACTCGGCGTCACGCCAGCGCCCGCGGGAACTGTGATCCTTCCGAAGATCGGTGCAGCCGTAGCGACAAACAAGAAGCGCCTTCTGTCTAGACCATCGGCTTACGACAACAATGTCATGGGCTTGATTCCGAGTGAGCTACTCAATCCGCGCTTCCTCTTTTTCTGGATGCAAACGATTGATCTCAGCAAACTTGCACACGATTCTGGTGCAGTTCCTTCCATACGAAAATCTGAAATGGAGAATCTCCAGGTTCCCGTGCCACCGCTTGAAGAGCAAGCCCGCATCGTCGCCATCCTCGATCAATTCGACGCGCTGGTGAACGATCTCACCTGCGGCCTGCCCTCCGAGATCGCCGCTCGCCGCCGGCAGTACGAGCACTACCGCGACCGCCTGTTCAGTTTCCGGGAAGCCGCATGAGCATCAACCGGATCGAAGCCGAACGACCTGTCCGAGCCTGCTACCTGCACGCCTGCCTGCGTTACGTGCAGCGGGGGCCAGATGACCAACACCAGCCTGCACGCCCGCTTCGGTATCGACGAGAAGAACAGCGCTACGGCCTCCCGCCTGATCCGGGAAGCACTGGAAGCCGGAGTGATCGTTCCAGACGACGTCGGTGCGGCCAGGAAATACATGAAGTACCTCCCTTGGTGGGCAAGATGAGCCACGGTTTATTTGCCGGCCATTTGATGGAATCGCCAACCCGACCTTCCCACGGGAAGTGAACCCATTGACGATCAACAAGTTGCAGCAACGCCCTTACTTGACGTTCATCTTCGTGAACACCCGCGCTCCAAGGAAGCCGCATGAGCGAAACACCTTCGCGTTACGAGCCGATCGCCCTCTCCGACGAGAGCACCGTGGTCGCCGAGTTCGTGCCCGACGGTGTGCGCGAGATCCGCTACCAGAGCGAGGCGGAGCTGGAGCGGGCCTTCATCGAGCGCCTGCAGGCGCAGGCCTACGACTACCTGCGCATCGCCAGCGAAGACGCGCTGGTCGCCAATCTGCGTCGCCAGTTGGAAGCGCTCAACAAGATCGCCTTCAGCGATGCCGAGTGGCGGCGCTTCTTCGAGACCTGCATCGCCGGCGCCAACGACGGCATCGAGGAGAAGACCGCTCGCATCCAGGAAGATCACGTGCAGCTGTTGCGGCGCGACGACGGAACGGTCAAGAACGTCTACCTGATCGACAAGCGCAACATCCACAACAACCGCCTGCAGGTGATCAACCAGTACGAGGCCGAGGGCACGCGGGCGAACCGCTACGACGTGACCATCCTGGTCAACGGCCTGCCGATGGTGCACGTGGAACTGAAGCGCCGCGGCGTGGACATCCGCGAGGCGTTCAACCAGATCAACCGTTACCAGCGCGACAGTTTCTGGGCCGGCTCGGGATTGTTCGAGTACGTGCAGCTGTTCGTGATCAGCAACGGCACGCTGACGAAGTACTACAGCAACACCACCCGCGACGCGCACGTGGCCGAGCTGGCCGGCAGCAAGCGTGGCCGGCGCAAGACCTCCAACAGCTTCGAGTTCACCAGCTGGTGGGCGGATGCCGGCAACCGGACCATCGCCGAGCTGGCGGACTTCACCCGCACCTTTTTCGCCAAGCACACCCTGCTCAACATCCTGACGCGCTATTGCGTGTTCGACGTGGATCGCAAGCTGCTTGCGATGCGCCCGTATCAGATCGTCGCCGCCGAACGCATCCTGGAGCGCATCCAGGTCTCCAGCCAGTACAGACAGCAGGGCAGCGTCGCCGCCGGCGGCTATATCTGGCACACCACCGGCTCGGGCAAGACGCTGACCAGCTTCAAGGCGGCCCAGCTCGCCAGCCGCCTGCCCGGCCTAGACAAGGTGCTGTTCGTGGTGGACCGCAAGGATCTGGACTACCAGACCCAGAAGGAATACGACCGCTTCGAGAAGGGCGCCGTCGACGGCACCAACAACACCGCCCACTTGAAGCGCCGCCTGGAAGATCCCGGTTCGCGCATCATCGTCACCACGATCCAGAAGCTCAGCCGCTTCATCCAGCAGCACAAGGGCCACGCGATCTACGGCGGGCATCTGGTGATCATCTTCGACGAGTGTCACCGCAGCCAGTTCGGCGACATGCACAAGGCGATCACCAGGGCCTTCCGCAACTACCACCTGTTCGGCTTCACCGGCACGCCGATCTTCGCCGAGAACGCCGGCACGGGCGGCAAGCCCGACCTGCGCACCACCGAGCAGGCGTTCGGCGACAAGCTGCACACCTACACCATCGTCAACGCCATCGGCGACAAGAACGTGCTGCCGTTCCGCATCGACTACGTCAACACGATCAAGGCCGCGCCGCAGGTGACCGACGCGAAGGTGCCGGCCATCGACACCGAACGGGCATTGCTGGCGCCGGAGCGGATCGGCCAGATCGCCGGCTATATCCTCGACCGCTTCGGCCAGAAGACCAAGCGCAATGCCAGCTATCGGCTGCGCAACCAGCGGGTGTCCGGCTTCAACGCGATGTTCGCCACCGCCTCCATCACCGCGGCCAAGGCCTATTACGCCGAGTTCAAGCGACAGCAGGAAGCCCTGCCCGCGTCGCAGCGGCTGAAGATCGGCCTGATCTACAGCTTCGCCGCCAACGAGGAGGAGGCCGACGGCGTGCTGGCCGAGGAGGAATTCGAGACCGACGGCCTCGACGCCGGCTCACGCGACTTCCTGGAAGGCGCCATCGCCGACTACAACGCAATGTTCGGCATGAACTACGACACTTCGGCGGATCAGTTCCAGAGCTACTACAAGGATATTTCGCAGCGCCTGAAGAACCGCGAGCTGGATCTGGCCATCGTGGTCAACATGTTCCTCACCGGCTTCGACGCCACTACCTTGAACACCCTCTGGGTGGACAAGAACCTGCGGGCGCACGGACTGCTCCAGGCCTATTCGCGCACCAACCGCATCCTCAACTCGGTCAAGACCTACGGCAACATCGTCTGCTTCCGCGACCTGGAACAGGCGACCAACGATGCGCTGGCGCTGTTCGGCAACAAGGATGCCCGCGGCATCGTGCTGCTCAAGCCGTATGCGGAGTACTACGCCGAATACCGCAAGCTGGTGGCCGAGCTGGTGCAGCACTTCCCGCTCGGCCGGGCGATCCTCGGCGAAGCTGCGCAGAAGCGCTTCATCGCGCTGTTCGGCGCGATCCTGCGGCTGCGCAACATCCTCGGCGCGTTCGACGATTTCGCCGGCCACGAGATCCTGAGCGAGCGCGATTTCCAGGATTATCAGAGCCTCTACCTCGACCTGTACGCCGCGTTCCGCAGCGCGCAGAACGCGGACAAGGAGTCGATCAACGACGACGTGGTGTTCGAGATCGAGTTGATCAAGCAGATCGAGGTCAACGTCGACTATGTGCTGATGCTGGTGCGCCGCTACCTGGACGGCAAGCGCAGCGGCAAGGACAAGGAGATCCGCGCGAGCATCGAGCGCGCCGTGGATGCCAGCCCCAGCCTGCGCAGCAAGAAGGATCTCATCGAGCAGTTCATCGACTCGCTCACCGTCAGCAGCCAGGTGGACGAGGAGTGGCGTGCGTTCATCGCCGCCCGACGCGCAGAGGAACTGGAACGCATCATCGAGGAGGAAGCGCTCAAGCCCGAGGAAACCCGCGCCTTCATCGACAACGCCTTCCGCGACGGCGCCATCTCGAGCAGCGGCACGGCCATCACGAAGATTCTGCCGCCGGTTTCCCGCTTCGGTGCCGGCAATCGGCATGCGACCAAGAAATCAGTCGTGCTGGAGAAGCTGGCTGCCTTCTTTGAACGCTATTTCGGCCTGTCTTGAGCGGCCAGTCTCGCCCTGCGTGGTGCCTCCCAAGAACAAGGCCGGCAATGCCGGCCTTGTTCTTGGGCGCCTTACTTCTTCTTCGGCTCCGCCTTCAGCCCGCGATCCTCCAGCATCGGTTCGATGCTGGGGTTCTGGCCGCGCCAGTCCTTGTAGAGCTTGGCCAGCTCCTCGGTGTTGCCGCGCGAGAGGATCATGTCGCGGAAGCGCTGGCCGTTCTGCGCGGTCATGCCGCCGTGTTCCTTGAACCACTCGAACGCGTCGTCGGCGAGCATCTGCGTCCACAGGTAGGCGTAGTAGCCGGCGGAGTAGCCGTTGCTCCAGATGTGCAGGAAGTAGCTGGAGCGGTAGCGCGGCGGCACGTAGCTCAAGTCCACGCCGTCCTGCTTCAGCGCGGCGGCCTCGAACTTGTCGGCGTCCTGCTTCGGCGCGTCGGCGCCGAGCATGTGCCAGTTCATGTCGAGCATGGCGGCGGCCACCAGCTCGGTCATGTCGTAGCCCTTGTTGAACTTGCCGGCGCTCTTCATCTTGTCGACCAGCGCCTGCGGCATCGGCGCGCCGGTCTGGTAGTGCTTGGCGAAGTTCGCGAACACCTTGGGGTTGGTGGCCCAGTGCTCGTTGAACTGCGAGGGGAACTCCACGAAGTCGCGCGCGGTGGCGGTGCCGGACAGGCTGGGGTACTGCTCGTCGGCGAGCATGCCGTGCAGGGCGTGACCGAACTCGTGGAACATGGTGACCACGTCGTCCCACGACAGCAGCGCCGGCTGGCCCGCCGCGGGCTTGGTGAAGTTGGCGACGTTGTAGATCACCGGCTTGGTACCCAGCAACCTGGACTGCTGCACGAAGTTGTCCATCCACGCGCCGCCGTTCTTGTTGTCGCGCTTGAAGTAGTCGCAGTACCACAGCGCCAGCGACTTGCCGTCCTTGTCGAACACCTCGAACACGCGCACGTCCGGGTTGTACACCGGGATGTCGTGGCGCTCCTTGAAGGTGAGGCCGTAGAGCTGGTTGGCGGCGTAGAACACGCCGTTCTGCAGCACGTTGTCCAGCTCGAAGTACGGCTTGATCTGCGACTCGTCGAGGTCGTACTTGGCCTTGCGCACCTGCTCGGCGTAGTACTGCCAGTCCCACGGCTCCAGCTTGAACGTGGGCTGCTTGAGCGCCTGCTGGTCCTTGTCGATCTGCGCCTGGATCTCGGCGGCCTCGGCCTTGGCGCGCGCCACCGCGGCGGGCGCCAGCTTCTTCATGAAGCCCATCGCCGCTTCCGGCGTCTTCGCCATCTGGTCCTGCAGCGTCCACGCGGCGTAGTTCGGGAAGCCGAGCAGCTTCGCCTCCTGCGCGCGGATCTGCGCCAGCTGCTCGATGAGGTCGCGGGTGTCGTCGGCGTTGCCCAGTTCGGCGCGGTTCCACGAGGCCTCGTACAGCGCCTTGCGGGTGGCGCGGTCCGTGAGGCTCTGCAGCGCCGGCTGCTGGGTGGTGTTCTGCAGGGTCAGCACCCACTTGCCGTCCAGCTTGCGGTCCTTGGCGGCCTGCGCGGCGGCGGCGATGTCCTCGTCGGAGAGGCCGGCCAGCTTGGCCTTGTCGTCCACCACCAGCGCGCTGTCCTTGGCGGCGGCGAGCAGCTTGTTGTTGAACTGCGCCTGCAGCGTGGAGGCCTGCTGGTTCAGCGCCTTCAGCCGGGTCTTGTCGGCGTCGGACAGCTTGGCGCCGTGCTGCACGAAGTTGCGGTAGGTCACCTCGACGAGGCGCAGCGATTCGGGATCGAGCTTGAGCGTGGCGCGCTCGTCGTAGACCTTCTGCACGCGCGCGAACAGCTTGCCGTCGAGGTACTTGGCGTCGTCGTGCGCGGCGAGCTTGGGCGCTTCTTCTTCCTGCACCTTCTGCAGCGTGTCGTCGGTGTTGGCCGAGGTGACGCCGTTGAACACTTCCATCACCCGGTTGAGCAGCGCGCCGCTCTTCTCCAGCGCCACGAAGGTGTTCTCGAACGTGGGCGGCTCGGGGTTGTCGGCGATCCGCTGCCACTCGGCGAGCTGGTCGGCCATGCCCTTCTCGATCGCCGGCTGGTAGTCGGCGTCCTTGATCTTGTCGAACGGCGGCGCCTGGAACGGCAGCGTGCTGGCGGCGAAGAACGGGTTGACGGCGTTCGCGTCGGCCACCGGCGCGGCGGCGCTGGCCGGCTTCGCGGGCGCGGTGGAGGCCGGCGCCGGCTGGGCGGATTCGTGGGAGCCCTGCGAGCAGGCGGCAAGGGCGATGCTGGTGGCGACGACGATCATGCGTAGACGGAACATGCGGATTCCAGGTGGGTGCGCCCACGGCGCGGAACGAGACGGCAACCGCCGACTCTAACGACACCGAACGGTTTTTTGCCAGCCGCAGCGCAGCGAAGCGGCGCGCGGGCGTGGCGCGACTCAGGCCGGGCGCACGTCGCGCAACTGCCAGGCCGCGCCGATCAGCCAGTTCAGGCGCTGGCGCAGCAGGCTCATCGGCAGGCCGGTCGTCACGTCCACCTCCACGTGCAGGTCGGCCACGCGGGCATGCACGTCCGCCTGCGCGTCGGTGGCGCCCAGCGCGGGGTCGACCTCGTCCGGCTCCGGCTGCTGCGCCCGCCAGCGCTCGAACAGCGCGGGGCTGCGCAGCGCTTCGCCGAGTGCGGCGGCGAAATCGCCGGGGCCGGCGCCGTCCCAGCTCAGCGCCGGGTTGCTGCCGCGCGCGTGTGCGAGGTCCGCGATGGACAGGTAGTAGTGGTTGCGGCTGCTCATGGTTTCCCCTTGCAAGTCCCCGGCAGCATGCGCATGGATCGGCATGCCGGATGTGAATTCAGGCGGTCAGTGCGGCGAGGTCGAGCGCGGCGGCCGCCTGCGCCGGCGCCACGCCGTGCGGCAGCACGCCCAGGCACGGCGCGGGCAGCAGTTCGCGCAGGGTGGCGAGGTTTTCCTCCGCCGCTTCCATCGCCGGATCGATGCGGTTGGCGATCCAGCCGGCGAGCCGGCAGCCGTCGGCGCGGATCGCCTCGGCGCTGAGCAGGCTGTGGCTGAGGCAGCCCAGCTTCAGCCCCGCCACGAAGATCACCGGCAGTTCCCACGCCTTCGCGATGTCGGAGGCGAACAGCCCCGGCGCCAGCGGCACGCGCCAGCCGCCCACGCCTTCCACCACCACCACGTCGTGTTCCGCGCACAGCGCGTCGAATGCCGCGCGCAGCGGCGGCAGCGCGATCGTCGTGCCCGCGTGCGCGGCGGCCAGGTGCGGCGACAGGGCCTCGCGCAGCGCCACCGGGTTGCTGTGCGCGTACGGCGGCAGCGGGGCGCTGCTGGCCGCACGCAGCGCCAGCGCATCCTCGTTCTGCAAGCCGTGCAGGGTCTCGATGCAGCCACTGGCCACCGGCTTCATGCCGGTGACGCGCAGGCCGGCCGCGCGCAGCGCATGCAGCAGCGCGCAACTGGCGTGGGTCTTGCCGATGCCGGTGTCGGTGCCGGCGACGAACAGCGCCGTGCTCATGCGACGGGATGCCGGCGCTTGTACCACGCGATCGCCGGACCGATCAGGCCCAGCAGGAGGTATTCGAAACCCGCCAGCGACAGCAGCCCTACCGGAACCAGCAGCGCGGTCAGCGCCGAGAGCAATCCGACCATGGCCGGAACGCTCCAGACCAGCGCCTGGATGCCGGCCTGCCGGCGCATTTCGGCGCCGGCGTCCGCCAGGCGTGCGGCATGCCGGTAAAGCAGAACCAGGCTGCCGGCCATGCAGGTGAAGGCCAGGCCGTAACAGGCGAACATGATCCGGGCATCGGCGGGCGTTTGCAGCACAATGTCGCTGGCGAGCACGCCGCCGCTCAGGCCGGACAACGCTGCGCCGTACACCATGTGCAACGGATAGACGAAGATCAGCGCGAAGAACACCAGCGTCAGCGACATCAGCAGGCCGGTGCGCGAGGTTCGCGTGCACAGATGGCGCCAGCGCACATGGCCGTGCCACATCCAGGCAATCTGGGCGAAGCAGATCGCCGCCGCCGGCACGCCGGCCAGGATGTGCAGCAGCTTCGCCGCCGTGTTCGGGACGGTTTCGCCGCCGATGGCCAGCAGGGTCAGCGTGAACGCAAACGCGCCATCCACGAACATGTCCAGCCGCCCCGCCTCGATGCCTTCGCGATGTTCGATCAGGCTCATGCGCCATGCTCCCCGTGCGACACGCGCATAATACGGACTTTGCTCCCGGACCCGGCGCCATGTTCGAACTGAAAACGCAGGCCTACGCGGACAAGCGCGCGCACTACGCCGACCTCGCGCAGCAGGCGCGCGGCCTGCTCGCCGGCGAGCGCGACCTGATCGCGAACGCGGCGAACTTCTCCGCGCTGGTGTTCCACAGCCTGCCCGGGCTGAACTGGTGCGGCTTCTACCTGTACGACGGCCGCGAGCTGGTGGTCGGCCCGTTCCAGGGCAAGCCGGCCTGCATCCGCATCGCGCTGGGCCGCGGCGTGTGCGGCACGGCCGCGCAGACGCGGCAGACACAGCTGGTGCGCGACGTCAACGCGTTCGACGGCCACATCGCCTGCGACGCCGCCTCGCAGTCGGAGATCGTGGTGCCGCTGGTACGCGCCGACGGCAGCCTGCTCGGCGTGTGGGACGTGGACAGCCCGCACATCGCGCGCTTCGACGACGACGACCGCGCCGGCATGGAGGCGCTGTGCGCGGTGTTCATGGAACACGTTGTCGCAGCCTGACCTACGCGCCTGCGACGATCCGCCGCTGCGGCAGATGGTCACTCGCGCGGCGTGCGCAGCAATTCGACGACGCGCGCGCGCGCCTCGTCCACGCCGGTGCCCGCGGGCGAGGAGAACACCTGCGCCGTGGCGTGCAGGCCGTCGGGAAAGCTCTTGCGCATCGCCGCCAGCGCCTGCATGGCCTGGTTGCGCGAGAGCTTGTCGGCCTTGGTCAGCAGCAGGTGGCAGGGCAGGCCGGTGGCGAAGCAGAAGTCCAGCATCGTGCGGTCGAATTCCTTGAGCGGATGGCGGATGTCGGCGATCAGCACCACGCCGCGCAGGCTCTGCCGGCGGTGCAGGTAGGCGTCGATCTCCTGCTTCCAGTGCGCGCGCAGTTCCTCCGGCACCTTGGCGTAGCCGTAGCCGGGCAGGTCGATCAGGCGCGCGGCGAGCGGCGGCTCGCCCTCGCCCTGCACCAGTGGCGGCAGCGCGAACGCCACCATCTGCTGGGTGCGGCCGGGCGTCTTGGAGGTGCGCGCCAGGCCCTTGTGGCCGGTGAGCGCGTTGAGTGCGCTGGACTTGCCCGCGTTGGAGCGGCCGGCGAACGCCACCTCGGCGCCAAGATCGGCGGGCAGCTGGCTGATGCGATGGGCGGCGAGCACGAATTGCGCGCCGTGGAGTGGGTTAGGCATGGTTTGACCGGAGCGCGAAGGCATGGGGATAATTCAACGGTTTCTGCCCGTGGCGCCGATACCGACCGGCGATGGCAGCCTTCGACAGGTTCTGAGAGGGGAAGTGTATGGGTTTTCGGTTCGCAGGTTTTCGACCCACCGCGCTGGGCTCCGCCGCGGTCCTGATCTTCGCCATGGCGGCGGGCGCGGCCATGGCGCAGGACACTGCCCAGTCGACGGCGGCACCGGCCGCGGCTGCCACCGCAGCCCAACCCGCTGCCGCACCCGCCGCCGAAGCTGCCGCGCCGGCCACTGAAGCCGCCACCAAGCCCGGCGACGTCGCCGCGGGCCAGGGCAAGGCCGCCGCCTGCGGCGCCTGCCACGGCATCGACGGCAACTCCGCCGACCCGCAGTACCCGAAGCTGGCCGGCCAGAGCGAGGCGTACATCGTGCGCCAGCTGCAGGGCTTCAAGAGCGGCCGGCGCGCGAACCCGATCATGCTGGGCATGGCCACGCCGCTGTCCGAGCAGGACATGCACGATGTCGGCGCCTACTTCGCCAGCAAGACCGCGCTGCCCGGCGTGGCCGACCAGGCGCTGGTCGAGCGCGGTCAGCAGCTGTTCCGCGAGGGCGACGTCAAGCGCGGCATTCCCGCCTGCATGGCCTGCCACAGCATCGACGGCCGCGGCAATCCGGGCGCGATGTACCCGCAGCTGGAAAGCCAGCATGCGCAGTACGTCGAGGCCAAGCTGAAGGCCTGGCACGACGGCACCACCTGGGGCACGGATGCGCAGGCGCAGATCATGCCGACGATCGCCAAGAAGCTGGACACGGACGACATCGCCGCGCTGGCCAGCTACATCGAGGGCCTGCACCCGGCCACCGCCGCCGACCGGCAGCCGCACGCCGCCACGCCCTGATCGCCCCCGCAGGCGTGCCCCGGCACGCCTGCCCCTGTCTTGCCCGCCCGAGGTCACTCCATGTTGAAGCGCCTGCCGTTCCTGTGCGCCGCCGTGCTGGCGCTGGCTGCCTGCAGCCACCCCACCGACAACGGCACCGCCGCGCCCGCCAGCACCGGCACCGCCGCGGCCACGCCGGCCACCCCGGCCACCCCGGCGACCGCGCCGGCCCCGGCCAGCACGGCCCCGGC
>OFTY01000122.1_pt1 | contig 85549 bp, 80 predicted proteins | sample 1775061 | NCBI WGS metagenome assembly OFTY01 (sample SAMN08195773, study PRJEB24354) | sludge metagenome | isolation source: sludge from phenol fed wastewater aerobic bioreactor B | place: India: Nagpur | collected 2016-09-16 | reverse complement strand
TTCGCCCACCTGGCGCGGCACCTGCCGGGCGCGGGCCTGCGCGTGGCGGCGCAGATGCAGTCGATCGACGAACTGCGTCACTGCCAGACGCAGATCCACACGATCAGCCACTACAATAAATATTTCGACGGCATCCACGACTTCACCCATATGCACGACCGGCTGTGGTATCTGTCGGTGCCAAAGAGCTTCTTCGACGATGCCACCAGCGCCGGGCCCTTCGAATTCCTCACCGCAATCAGCTTCGCCTTCGAATATGTGCTGACCAACCTGTTGTTCGTGCCCTTCATGTCGGGCGCCGCCTATAACGGCGACATGGCGACCGTGACCTTCGGCTTCTCGGCGCAGTCGGATGAAAGCCGGCACATGACGCTCGGGCTTGAGGCAGTGCGCTTCCTGCTTGAGCAGGACGAGGCCAATGTGCCGATCGTCCAGGGCTGGATCGATAAGTGGTTCTGGCGCGGATACCGCTTGCTCTCGCTGGTCGGCATGATGATGGACTATATGCTCCCCAAGAAGGTGATGAGCTGGTCGGAAGCCTGGGAGAGCTATTATGAGGAGGCCGGCGGCGCGCTCTTCGCCGACCTTGCCCGCTATGGCATTCGCGAGCCGAAATATGCCGATGCCGCCAAGGCCGAAAAGGGCCATGTCAGCCATCAGGTCTGGAGCATCTTTTACAATTATGCGCAGGCTGCGGCGGTCCACACCTGGGATGTCGACGACCAGCATCTCACCTGGCTGCGCGAAAAATATCCCGACACCTTCGAGCAGCATTATCAACCGCGCTATCTGGCGTGGCGCGAGCAGGCGGAGAAGGGCGAGCGCTTCTACAACGACGGCCTGCCCCAACTCTGTCAGGTGTGCCAGATTCCGATGGCCTTCACCGAGGTCAACGACCCGAACACCATCTGTTTCCGGGTGTCCGAGCATGAAGGCGACAAATATCACACCTGCTCGGACGGCTGTAAGGACATCTTCGACCATGAACCGGTCAAGTACGTTCAGGCCTGGCTGCCGGTGCACCAGATCTTTCAGGGCAATTGCGGCGGCGCGACGCTGCCCGAGGTGCTCGACTGGTATCACATCAATCAGGGCGCCGATAACCTGGACTATGCGGGGTCGCCCGAAGAGGAGCAGTGGAACCGCTGGATGGAAGGCCGCCGCCCCGTATTCGCCGTCGCGGCCGAATGATCGGCCGACAGGAACAGGAGAGACCCATGGCCGTTGCCAGCCTCAATCCCGGCTATGCCGGACCGACACGAGACAAGCTCGAAAATTTCCACGGCGCGCAGCTCATCTATGTGCATTGGGAGGAGCATCTCAACTTCTGCGCGGCGATCACCCTGCCGCTTCCGCCGGAGACGCCCTTTGGCGCGCTGACGAGCGAAATCCTGCCGTCGCTCTATGCGGCGGACCCCGAATGGGCGTCGAGCGACCTCGCCGCGGCCCGCTGGATGCTCGACGGCGCCAACTGGCAGCCCGATCCCGCCAAGACCATCGGCGAGCAGGGCGTCGGCCACAAATCGCTCATCCGCTTCTGGACCTCTCCAGGCGGCCGGACCTGAAGGCGTAACGACGATGACGACGCTTTGCATCGAACCGACCGGCGACAGCATCGAGGTCGCGGAGGGTCAGACCCTCCTCGACGCTTGCCTGCGCAACGGGATCTGGCTGCCCCATGCCTGCGGGCATGGGCTTTGCGGGACCTGCAAGGTCACCGTGCTCGAAGGCGAGGTCGATCATGGCGCGGCATCGGGCTTTGCGCTGATGGATTTCGAGCGCGAAGAGGGAAAAACGCTGGCGTGCAGCGCCCGCGCGCTCGGCAACGTCACAATCGAGGCCGACATTGACGACGACGAGGACGCCCGCCGCATCGCCGTCGACGACTATGAGGGCGTCGTGACAAGGACCGAGATGGTCACGCCCGACATCATGGCGATCTGGCTGCGCCTTGCCGGCCAGGGCCTCGACTTCCAGGCGGGCCAATATGTGAACCTCGCCATCCCGGGAATCGACGGCACCCGCGCCTTTTCGATCGCGAGCCAGCCGTCCGAAACCGGCGAGATCGAACTGCACGTTCGGCGCGTTCCGGGCGGCGCGGGCACTTGCTGGCTTCACGACAATCTGAAGGCTGGCGACACCCTGCCCTTCGCCGGCCCGTTCGGCCGCTTCTTCGTCCGGCGCTCGGCCGAAAAGCCGTTGATTTTCATCGCGGGCGGTTCCGGCCTGTCGAGTCCGAAAAGCATGATCCTCGACCTGCTCGACAGTGGTTATCCGGAAGACATCACGCTGCTCCACGGCGCCCGCCGTCCGCACGATCTTCATTTCGCCGACCTGTTCCGGGCGCTTGCGGAGGAGCATGACAACCTCCGCTACGTCCCCGTCGTCTCGCAGCCGGACGACGCCGATAACTGGACGGGCGAGACAGGCTATGTCCACGACGCGGCGGCCCGGCTCTTCAACGGACGCTTTGGCGGCCACCAGGCCTATCTGTGCGGACCGCCCGCGATGATCGACGCGGCCATTACCACCTTGATGCAGGGCCGGCTCTTCGAACGTGACATATTCATGGAGAAATTCCTGACCGCAGCGGACGCAGAGACGTCGGCCCGGTCACCCCTGTTCAAGAAGATTTAGACAAAGCGCACAAGCGAACGGCGCGGCGAACGGTCGTTCGCCGGACGGGTCCGTGCGCCTTCCAGAAAGACGACGAAAAGGAGAGGGAAATGAACTACACCAAATACGCCGCCGCGGCCCTGATGGCCGGAAGCACCGGCCTTGGAACCGCGCACGCCACCGAAAACGGCGGCGGCGCCTATCCCAATGGCGCGGAATCGATCGGGGTCGCCCAGTTGCCGCCGCCCGGCACCTATCTCCTCGGCTACTCCAACTATTATACTGCGGACCGGCTGAACGATGCCAATGGCGACAGCGCGGTTCCCGACTTTTCGGTCGACGCCTTCGCCAACATCGCGCGCATCGTCCATGTCACCGACAAGAAGATATTGGGCGCGACGGTGGCGATGCAGGCCTTTGTCCCGATCGTCGATCTCAAGGTCGGCGCCGCCGGCGCGAGCCAGCACAGGTTCGGTCTGGGCGACATGATCGTCAACCCGCTGATCCTCGGTTGGAACAAGGGCAATCTCAACGTCATCGCGACGGTCGACACCTATGTACCGACGGGGCGCTACCGCCGTACCGACCTCGCCAATATCGGACGGAATTACTGGACCTTCGAGCCCGTTCTTGCCGTGACCTATGCCGATCCCAAAGGCGGGCCGGAACTGTCGGCAAAGCTGATGTACGACTTCAACACGAAGAACAAGGCGACCGATTACAAATCCGGCCAGGAATTCCACGCCGACGTCGCCGCAGCCTATAATTTCAACCCGCTCACGGTCGGTGTCACCGCCTATTATTACAAGCAGACCAGCGACGACCGCCAGAACGGCGTTCGCGTCGGCCCGGATGGCTTCAGAGGCGAAGCCTTCGCGGCCGGCCCGGTCGTCCGCTACCAGCTTGGCAAGGTTCCGATCACGGCCCAGTGGCAGCATGAGTTCCATGCCGAAAATCGCCCGCAAGGCGACAAATTCTGGCTGAAAGCGGCGTTCCGCTTTTAGGAATATGCCATGCTGCGAGAGGAGTGGCTTCCCCACTCCTCTCCGCGCGCGCCCTCGATTTGAAAACGGCGACCACGAGACTGGCGCGATCATCGTCCCGTGACGGTAGCCGACTCGTGGCTTTGGCCGTGTGCTGCCCGTCCGGTTTCAGGGTCGAACTCAGGCTAAGCTGCCATTCGATAACCCTGATGCTGAAAAGGCTAACTGCCTTGAACGCCTCAGAACGAGGCCGTCAGATTGAATGATCCATAGCGCGTCCATGATCCGGGCGGCGCATTGGGTGCTTCGCGCAAGAAACGTCCCTTGGCGAGCAGGACGCCATCAAATTCAAACCTCAGTCGTTGCGGCACGATCCAGTACCGGACACGTGCTTCGACCTGATGCCCCGCAAAATCTCCTGACCGACCCGAAGCGTCGCGCACGCCCGTCGACGAGAAGCTATCCGTTGCCGAAGCCAGCCACATCGCGCGATAGACAGCGAACCAGTCAAGCCGCTTGCTAGGGGCTGCCTCGAAACGGATCCCCTGCGTGGTCAGATTGCTGCGCGAGATGGCGTTGTAGAGGCCTGCCGGGGCAAGTTCGGCACGGCGCATGCCAAAGAGCGTGTCGAACCTGCCGTAGGCGCCTCCCGGCTTGTCGCCACTGGCACGGTCGAACTCGACCGACAGGCGCGGCTTCCATGCGCGGGCGAATGTATAGCCCAGATCGGCATGGATGAAACTTGCCCGCACAGATTGTCGCGCCGCCGTTGGCGCAAGGGATGTGCTGAGATGCCCGGTCTGGTAGAACGCCTCCACTTCATAATCGAAGGCGCCGGTGCGCGGCTCCGCGATGATGCGGCCACCGATTGTATCAAGCGAACGATCGCGAGTTGGGCGATCGGGAGAGTCCCGCTCGCCAAGGTGGAAAAAGGTCAACTCCGCCGTCGCTGCGCCAATCGTCCTGGCCCTGGCAATCTGACCACCCCAAAGGACAAGGTCGAAACTCTCCCGGTCGAGGCGAATACGGGCAGCGCGTATCCAGGCATCGTCTTCGGGCTGGCGAACCTGCGGCAGGGTGTAGATGAAGGTCGCCTTCCAGCCGTGTGGAGCGACGACATCGGCGCGAAGTCCCGTATAGCCGTTGGTGGTGTTGCGATAGTCATCCGCAGCAACAACGCGCCGGGAGCCAAGGTTCAGGGTCATGCGACCGGCAGTCAGCGTCAGCCGTGTGCCCTTGCCCAGCACACCATCAAAGTCCGCAGCGGCATAGGCCTGCACCGGCTCCAGCACATTGACTTCATTGGTGGTCACAGGCGTTCCAGGATTGTCGCCCCATACCCGGCTGTCAAAAAGTTCGACGCCCACGCGCACGCTATCGCGCCGATATTCGGCGAGGATGTTCGTGCGCAGGTTCACCAGATCGTCGCTGCGGTTGAACCCGGCCCGAGCCTGTCCGTCTATCACTTCATAGCGCAGGCGCATGGCGCCTGTGACCGTCAATCCGTCACTAGAGGCGGGCGCATCGGTCGAGGCTGACTGCGCCCATGCAGTGCCGGGGGCAGCGATAGTTATTACCGAAATTAGATATATATGTTTCATCGAATCAATCATGATGATACATATGCATCATGATAAGCGATGACGCATCCGATTTCTGGCTGGCACTTCTTCACCAGTTGCCCGCAAAGCCGCCCTATCTTCGCGTAAAAATATGGCGCCGGCTGCAAGCCATCGGTGCGATTCCGCTTAAAAATGCGGTTCATGTGCTTCCACGTCGGACAGTTACGGAAAGCGCCTTTCGCGACCTACTGGGAGAAATCATCTCCAGTGGCGGCGAAGCGACGCTGATCGAGGCACGTATGATCGAGGGACAGAGCGACGCTGACCTTCGCGCGCTGTTCGATGCCGCGCGCGACAGTGACTATGACGAGTTGGCACAGGCGGCGCGAGCACTGCTTGACACCGGACCGCCGTCTGGCGCGGAAATCGCAAAGCTCCAGCGACGACTGACTGAGATCGTCAGCCTGGATTTCTTCGATGCCCATGGTCGCCAGAACGCAGAGGCTGCGCTGCGCGAACTGGACGAGAAGCGTTATGCTCATCCCGATGTTAGTCGCAGCAGCGAACCCGCACCGCTGTCGGCAGGGGATCTCCGGAAACGAACCTGGGTAACACGGCGCGGCGTCCATGTGGACCGCATCGCGTGCGCCTGGCTGATCCGCCGCTTCATCGACCCTGATGCCACCTTCCGGTTCGTCGATGCCCGCAGCCATGAGCCACAGGCAGGCGAACTGCGGTTCGATATGGCCGATGCCGAGTTCACCCATGAAGGCGACCGGTGCAGCTTCGAGACGCTGCTCGTCCGCGCAGAGCTGACGGATGACATCGGCCTCGTCGCCATCGGGGAGATCATTCACGATCTCGACATCGGCGACGGCAAATATGGCCGCCCGGAAACTTCCGGCCTCGGCGCGATGCTGTCGGGCGTATGCGCCTCGACCGACGACGATCTGCAACGGATCGCTAGCGCGGGAGACGCGCTCAACCAGTTCCACGCCTATTTCAGCGCCCGAAAGGCCGAGCGATGACTGCGATCACCACGGAATTGCCGGATATGTCTCAGGTTCCGGCAAAGGATCACGGCATCCCGTTCGGGGAGGCGGTGAAAGTCTGGGCGCGCATTGCATCGCTCAGCTTTGGTGGTCCCGCCGGGCAGATCGCGGTGATGCACCGCATTCTGGTCGATGAGAAACGCTGGATCGGGGAGGAACGCTTCCTCCATGCCCTGAACTATTGCATGTTGTTGCCGGGACCGGAGGCGCAACAGCTTGCCGCCTATATCGGCTGGCTCCTGCATAAGACGAAAGGCGGACTGGTCGCCGGCGCTCTGTTCGTCCTGCCTGGCTTCCTCGCAATCCTGTGCCTGAGCTACATCTATGTGCTGCTCGGCCATTCCCCGGTCGTGATGGGTCTGTTCTTCGGCCTCAAGGCGGCGGTGCTCGCCGTTGTGCTTCAGGCTGTCGTGCGAGTTGGGTCACGCGCGCTGAAGAACAATGTCATGCGCGGCATAGCGGCGGCGGCGTTCGTCGCCATCTTCTTCCTCGACGCGCCCTTTCCCGTCATCGTTCTGACGGCAGCGCTCGCGGGCTATGTCGGTGGGCGGCTCGGCCTGCCTGCTTTCAAGGGCGGCGGCGGCCACGGTCCGTCGAGCGGTAACATCGTGCATGACCGCGATACGGCTCTGGGCGAAGGTCTTCCCGACCATGCCCGGCCGAATCTTGGCTGGTCGCTCAAGATATCCGGCGCCCTGCTTGTCCTCTGGCTCGCGCCGGTCGGCATCCTGTTTGCTTTGCTCGGCCCGGACGATGTCTATACCCGCATCGCGACCTTCTTCAGCCAGATGGCGGTCGTAACGTTTGGTGGGGCCTATGCCGTCTTGGCCTATGTCGGGCAGGAAGCGGTCGGCACCTATGGCTGGTTACAACCGGGTGAGATGCTGGATGGCCTTGGCCTCGCGGAAAGCACGCCGGGACCGCTCATCATGGTGACGCAGTTCGTGGGTTTCCTTGCGGCTTTCCGCGAGGCTGGCGGGCTGCATCCGCTGGTGGCAGCGACCCTCGGCGCGATCCTGACGACCTGGGTGACCTTCGTGCCTTGCTTTCTCTGGATATTCGCAGGTGCGCCGTTCGTGGAGCGTCTGCGCGGCAATCTCGCGCTGTCCGCCTCGCTCGGCGCGATCACCGCTGCAGTCGTTGGTGTCATCCTCAATCTGGCGCTCTGGTTCGCGATCCACGCGCTGTTCCGTCAGGTTCACACGGCGACTATCGGCCCGGTTTCCTTCGACTTGCCGGTCCTGTCGGCGCTTCATGTACCCGCGCTTGTCCTCGCCATCGGTGCTGCGGTGGCGGTGTTTCGCTTCAAAGTCGGCATGATTCCGACGCTTCTGGCGACGTCTGCCGCCGGCATCGCCCTTTATCTGCTCACGCCCATTTTCTGACGTCCACCTTTCGAAAGGAGACCCTGATGAAGTCCATGCGATTGTTGAGCCTGCTCGGCCTTCTGGCGCTGAGCGCCCCGGCACATGCGGCCGAACCCTGGGAGCAGGCAATCGCCACGTCCTTCGGCAAGGCCGGGACGGAGATGCCGGGCGGCGTCTACCGCATCGCTCTGCCGCGCAGCGATCTCAAGGTGACGCTGGACGGCGTCGCCCTGAAACCCGCCCTCGCGCTTGGTTCCTGGCTCGCGTTCATGAGCCATGGGAATGGCGAGGTCATGGTGATGGGCGATCTCGTCTTGACCGACACCGAGGTTAATCCGGTAATGGCCAAGCTCGTGGCGAACGGGTTCGAGATCACCGCTCTGCACAACCATCTGCTGCGCAATAGCCCTCACACCATGTATATGCACATCGGCGCGAGTGGCGATCCGGCGAAGTTGGGCAAAATCCTCCACGATGCGCTGGCGTTGAGCAAGACGCCGCTGACGGCTCCTGCGACTTCTGCGCCGGCCCAGCCAGATGCGATCGACCTCGATACGGCGTCGCTCGACAAGATCATGGGCTACAAGGGCAAGACCGGGGGCGGCGTCTATGCCTATGGCATTCCGCGTGCCGAAGCACCGCGCGACGGCGGCATGGCGCTCCCACCCGCCATGGGATCGGCCATCGCGATCAACTTCCAGTCCACAGGCGATGGCAAGGCTGCCATCACCGGGGATTTTGTGCTGGCAGCTTCAGAGGTTAACCCGGTCCTACGCGCGCTGCGTGAGAACGGCATCGAGGTGACTGCCCTGCACAACCATATGCTGAACGACGAACCGCGCATGTTCTTCATGCATTTCTGGGCAAATGACGATGCGCAGAAGCTAGCGACGGGCCTGGTAGCGGCGCTCAGCCATGTGGCTGTTACCCCAAGTACGCGCTGAGGCTAAGGCTGCGCGTCCGAAATTCTCAGATCAACCCGCGTCAATGGTGCTGCCTCTGGCGCGGGAAGGTCTGCTTAAAGGAACGGGATTGAATATAACGGATGGCAGAAATGAGGCGCAAAGCTGACAGTACCCTTGAGCCGGCTAATTCAAAACTGCGACGCCGATCAGCGCCAGGAATAATCCGAACAAAAGACCACCGGTTGCCGCCCAGGTGACCCACCAGTCCTGCTCTTCGGTCGAGCGGCGCTGCTTGATCATGCCCTCGACACGGCCAAGTGTGCGCGCCAAGGTGTCGCGTGCTTCGCCGATCGATTTGGCGTCATCGGCTCGGTAGCTCATCAAAGCTTCGTGTATCTCCATAGCGATCGTTCGCGGCGTGAGCTGCATCGCTGGCTTCCCGTCGATGCTTTTGATGTGCTCCTCGATCTCGCCGAGACGGGAGGCGATATCGCGCAAGGTGGGCAAATAGTCGGGAAGTTTTTCCTTCGCTGATGTGAGGCCTTGGATCGCGGTTCGCTGCAGGGAGATTTCATGGCGCAGCTCTTCGAAGGCTTTGGCGGCATCGGCGGCGGGCGGGGTGCGGGCTGATTTCTGGGTCATGGGAGCAGCTTACATCGAGATACCCATGCCGCGTCCACGCCCGAGATATTGCTGGAGATCGTGAGACAACGATCCTGTCGCAGAGGGTTTCAGGCCAAGGTCCGCGCGTCGATTCTGTAGCAGCGACTCGAGCTGCGGGTCCCGGTGCAGGCTCTTCGCCATGTCGTTGAGGTTGGCGCGCGCCTCGTCCCGCGCGGCATAGGTTGGCGCCTTGCGCGCCAGCGCACTTTCCTTCTTCCACGAGGCGACGAACAGCTCGGCGCGCTTCTCGGCCTCGGCGGTGAGCCGCCTTGCCGCAGCCGCCTGCCGCACCTGCTCGCGGGCCGCGCGCTCGGCGGGAGCGCGCTCAGCCGCACGTTTGGCGGCCCGGGCCGCGACCGCGCTGTCCATCGCCGCGATTGCGCCGGCGGTCCGTCCTGCGGCTGCCTCGCTGGCCAGCTTGTAGCTCTTCCCGAACGCTTCACGCAGATCGCGCGCGCCGCCGGGCCGAAGCGCATCGAGTTCCTGCCGGGCCTTCCTGTAGGCATCGAGCTCGTGCGGCAGTTCTTTCCCGCCGGCGCGCCGGACATCGACGATCTCCTTCGTCACCCGCGCAAAGCGCTCGACCGCCTTGTCGAGCGCCGACGGGGCCGCGGCCGTAGCGAGGGCGCGCGCGCTGACGCGGACGTCCGAGAGCCCGACGGTTCGCCGCAGCTTCGGCGCCTCCTCCCGCAGCGGCTCGCGCGAGACAGTGAGCTTAAGCCCGTCGAACATGGAGCGCTTGGGCTCAGCGACCTTCGTCGCCTCCGCCACCTTGTAATCACTCGCCATATCCTTGCCACGCTCGCGGCCGAGCGTGCGCACCAGCTTCGACTGACTGGCGAAGTCATCCTTGCCATAATGGACGTCAACTGCCTCGCGATGCCGCGACAGGGCCACATAGGCACCATGCCGATCCATGCCCGGCGTCGCCAGTAGCTGCACCCGATCGACCGTCATGCCCTGCGCCTTGTGGATCGTTGCCGCATAGCCGTGATCGACATGGGCGTAGTCCTTCAGATCGAACGCCACGCGCCGCCCGTCGTCGAGCGTTACTGCCATGCGCGCCGGGCCGACGCTCTCGACGCTACCGAGCGACCCGTTCTTCACACCCAAGTCACGTTCATTCTTGAGGAACATGATGCGGTCGCCTTCCGCAAAAGCGCGCTCGCCGCGCTCGACATTGAGCGCAACCTCATTGCCGAGCGCCTCGCCCGCTTTCAGCCGCTCACGCACCGCCTCGTTGAGCTCACGGACCTCGTCATTGGTGTGGGTCAGGATGATCCGGCTCGCATCCGGATAGGCCTGCCGGTCACGATCCCACGCATCGACAAGCTCCGCGCGAGCAGCTTCGCGTGTGTCGGCGACGTGGACAAAGCCAGCATCCGCATAGTGCCCGATCGCCTCGCCGGTCCGCCCGGTGGCAAGCTCGCGCGTCGCGTCACGCTGCCAGTCCTCCTGCTGGCGGCGGATATCCATGATCTCGACGGCTCCATGACGCTCGGCGGCGGCACGGAACGCGGCACCAGCCTCGATCGCCTGGAGCTGCTCGGGGTCGCCAACAAGAACGACCTTCGTGCCTTGGCGTTCGGCTTCTGACACGACACGCTCGAGCTGCCGCGTGCCGACCATGCCGGCTTCATCGATGACGAGGATATGTTTGTCAGTCAGCCGCTCGCGATCATTCGCCCATTGATGCTCGATACTTGCGAGCGTCCGTGAGCCGATCCCCGAGCCATGCTCCAAGCCTTCCGCGGCAATGCCTGACAGCGCGGCGCCCTGCACCTGATAGCCCGCCGCTTCCCAGGCCTCGCGGGCAACGCCGAGCATCGCGCTCTTGCCCGTCCCGGCATAGCCGATGACATTGCTGACGCCGCGTGCCGATGTGACATGTTCGAACGCACTGCGCTGTTCGGCGGAGAGCTCGAGGCCCCGCGCCGAGGCATTCGCCAGCGCCCGTTCGCGATGGCGCTCGGCAACGGCATGATTACGCCGCGCATCGAGCGTGGCGGTCGCCCGCTCAAGCCGTTCTTCGGTCTCGATCATCGACCGCGACGTGAACCGATCATCGCCGCGTCCATCCTGACCGATCGCCACGAGCTCAGGCGACGATTTGACCGCCGACATGACGGCGTCGAACTGCTCCTTGCCGTCGCTATGCCGGTGCACGAACATCGCGAGGTCGCGGCTCGTGAACGTCGCCTGACGGTGCGTGATCGCGTCGAGCGCGATGCCCGGATCGGCGAGGATCTTCTCTCCGTTCGACCGCGCGATCTCGATATGCTCGGCGAGCCGGTCGGCTTCCAGCCCTTCGGCTGCCATGCGCGACGCCGCCGGGCCGATCTTGTGCTGCGGTTCGAGGTCGATGCCCTGTGCTTCCAAGGTTCGATGATCGACGCGCGCGTCGATATCGAGCTCGGCTAAGCGGGTGTTGACGTGTTCCGCCCAGGCTTCGCGCCAATGGGTCAACAGTTCGGTGCGGTTCCAGTCGCGGACCTTGGCGCCGAACTCGGCCGATCCGTCTTCGCCGATCCTGATCTCGCGCATCGTCAGCATGACATGCGCGTGCGGCTTCGCCAGCCCGTCGGCACCGATATCCCAATGGACATTGAGATCGGCGATCATGCCCCGGTCGACGAACTCGGCTTGTACAAAATCACGAGCGAGCTCGATGCCCTGTTCCTGCGTCATCTCGCGCGGGATCGCGAACTCGACTTCACGGGAAAGCTGCGCGTCCTTCCGGAGCTCGGCCGCCTCGACATCGTTCCAGAGTCGTTCCCGATCGCGCCACTGCTCGTCAGCGCCCTCTGACAGCATCACCTCGCTGTGAACGACGCCCGCCTCGTTTGAGAAGTCATGGCTGCAGCCGTGCCGCTCGTCATGGAGCCGGTCGGCCGAGCGATAGGCGGCCGCGGCGACCGCGCTGCTGCCCGCGGCGCGGGAAATGACTTTTGCCGAGAAATGATAGATCGCCATGAGGGCTATCCATTTACAGCAAAACGAGCACGTCGGCACGACGTATAAGCGCGCCCTCACACGATTTCATCGCGCTCGGGATCACAGCTTCTCACGAGATTTCAGCTACTTGAACGACGTTGAGACTCGGCATAGCTGGTTCGTCCGACCCCAGGAACATGGAAGGACAGACGATGCGCAAACCCCGCGATTTTGACGACGAACTCCAGGCCCTCACCGACAAGGCGAAGGCGCTCAAGACGAAGAAGCAAAGCCAGCTCGGCGAGCTGGTGATTTCGACAGGCGCGGACATCCTATCGATCGAGCTGCTCGCGGGCGCGCTGCTCGACGCGGTCGGCGCGGACGCGACGCGAAAGGAGACGTGGCGCAAGAGCGGCGCGAGCTTCTTTCGGGGCGACAGCGCCCGCGCTCGCAAGGGAGCTGGCCGCAGCGCGGGCGGCGCATCGCCGGACGGTTCAAGCGCGCAACCGCCTGCAGGCGAAGCGGACGCGGCATGACACGCGGGCGTGGCAGGTGAAGCGCCGCGAGCGCACGCGCCAGCTGATCGAGCTGGGCGGGCTCATCGCCAAGGCCGACCTCGTTGAGCTGACCGGTGACGATCGCGCGGTCCTGCTCGGCCTGCTCGTCGAGGCGGCGGCAACGCTACGCAGCGAAGCGCGCGAGCAGCAATTGCTGCTCTGGCGACGGCGCGGGCAGCGCGCCTTCGATGCAGCAGCGACCGACCTGTAAGGCTCCCTTACTGGAGATTTACCTTCGGCTGTCATGATCCGGGCATGGCACGGCAATGGCAGCAGCATAAAGGGAGACGCCGGCCGAAGAATTCGGCCGTCAATTTTCTCGTCGGCGCAGGGGTGGTCGGCGCGGTCGTCGGCCTAGGCTCCGCCGCGACCACCCCGAAGGACGCACGCAATTAATGTCGGCGGCGAGTGACGCGGCGGTAGCGACCGGGATGGCTCGTGCGCGCGAACCGAAAGAGGGTGATTATTGGCGACGCTGCGACGACGCGCGCGCAGCTGGCTCGGCACCGATTTATCGGAGCGAGCCGGGCTATCGCGATGACCTCGATGCAGACAATGACGGGATCGCGTGCGAGCCCTATCGCGGGCAGTAGCGAGCGCTATTTCGCTTTGGCGCGGCCGTGCGTTGCGGGCTTACGGCCCCCGCCGCGCCCCTTGGTGCCGAGACCAATCTGCTTCGCAAGTGCACGGCGCGTTTCGGCATAGTTGGGCGCGACCATCGGATAATCCTTCGGCAGGTTCCATTTCGCGCGGTAATCTTCAGGCGTCATGCCATAATGCGTCATCAAATGGCGGCGCATCATCTTGAGCTTTTTGCCGTCTTCGAGACAGACAATATAATCGGGTTTGATCGACGCGCGGACTGACACGGCAGGCTGCTGCGGCTCGGGTTCGGGCTCAACCTTGGAAGACAGACCGGACAGCGCTTCATGCACTGAACGGATGACAAGCGGGATGTCCGAAATCGCGACGCTGTTGTTGCTGACGTGGGCGGCGACAATATCGGCGGTCAGCGTGACCAGCGTTTCGGCATCTTCCATTTGCGTTTTCCTTCGAGGTCTAACCACTTCGGTTGTCCCTTAGCGCCACATTCCCTTTCGGACAAATGACGTAGTTCTCGCAAATGGAATAAATCATGCCGCGCTATTCTGGCGGCAGTCGCCCAGCCGTGCGGCGAAGCTGTTCGAGCCGCTCCGAACAAATGGCATGCACGACCCGCCCGAGTTCTTCGACGCGCGCCCCAAGCCAGCGCAATTCCTCTTCGGTGATGCGGTAGTGCTTCGAGTAGCGCGCCTTCACATAGGCTTCCTTGAGCTTCTCGAAGTGCCTGCGATCCGATTTCAGTTCGCGCGGCCAAACATCGACGAGCCGCATATCAAGGCGTTCTGCCTGGGTACGCAGAAAGCCCAGATTGTGGACATGCGGCGTATAGAAGGTGCAGACCAGAAGAACGCCGTGATAGAGGCTCTCCGTGCCCTGATGTAGAAGAAACGCCGCTTTCTTCCAGTCTCGTTCTTCCAAATAGAAGCGGTACCCTTTTAAGAAACTCGCTGCGCCGGGTATCCACTCATCAAAATACTCCTGCGCCATGTCGAGCGCCTCATCGGGCGTCTTCGGCTTGGGCTTGTGCAATTCCTTGTCGTCATATTCGTAGAGGGCGATGCCGTCCTTCGCGATGTCCATGAAGAAATAGCGGCCATGCGCGAGCCCGTCGTTCACTTCCTGCATGGTGTGAATAATGAGGTTGACGGGCGTGTGCAGCGTCTTGTCGATCGCCAGCTCGCGGTCCAAGCGATCCTCGATCTTGGGCCAAAACTCGACCTTGTCGGTGAGGCGCTTGTCGCTGACGATGATCAGCAGATCGAAGTCGGAACGATAGCCCTTGGCGGTGTGCGGCTCGTCGACCCAGCCGCCGCGCGCATAGCTGCCGTACAGGATGATCTTGTCGATCCGGCCCTTCTTCTTCCAGCTCATCGTCGCGAGCGCGATGCTGTCGGCAAATTCCTCGAAGATGATCTGCTTCACGCGCTCAAGTTCGCGCTGCTTGTTCGCGGGCAGATGATCGAGATCGGTTCTCATTGTTATCACCCTGTAATTGCGAAGGCCGGATGGCAAGCGCCATCCGGCCTTCGCGCCGTCCTCAAAGCCGGAAACGCCACCACCATGGATCCTTTTCGTCCATTGCGACCATGAGGACGCGAAGGCTTCCGGCAAAATGCCATTCGACATCGGCGACGGTGATGCCGAATCGCTGTGCGATTTCCGAATAGCTCAGTTCCTCGACACGGATGGCGAGGAAGACCTTGCGATCCATTTCCTCCATCCGGTCGACGGCGCGCTCGGCGCGCCAGAGACGCAGCCGGTCCTCGCGGCTTATGCGCGCGCTCATTGGTCCGCTCCCGCAAAGGCCAAAAGGAAGTCCGCCGCCCTGCTCGCCTGACTGGCGGCACGGAAGATTGCCCTCTCGTCGCCGCGCAGCACCGACAGCCATGACGCGATGTAGTCGGAATGACGAACGGTCGGCGCGATGCCGAGCGACGCACAGGTGAACGCCGACGCCATCTCGGCGACAAGTTCCTCCTTCGCGTAGCTGCCCGATCCGAACCCGCCCTGCTGGTCGCGGTCCAGACGGCTGCCGTGACCGGTCCAATGACCAAGCTCATGCAGCGCCGTCCGATACCAGTTGATCGGCTCATGAAACGCAGCCTGCGGCGGCACAGCCACAAAGTCATGGCTCGGGCTGTAAAAGGCTTCACCGCCGCCAATCTGGAAGCGCGCGCCGGTCGCGGCGATCAGCGCATCGGCCGCGCCGATGGCAATCACCGGATCGGGACTGACCATCGGCGTGATATAGGCCTCGGGCAGTCCCTCGCATTGATCGACATTGAACACGACAAAGCGCTTGAGGAACGCCACCTGCCGCGCCTCGCGGTCCTCGCCGCGCGCGGCTTCGGCTTCCGCCTTTGGCGTGAAGCTGTCGGCATAGCAGATGACCGTGCCCTTCTCGCCGCGCCGGACATTGCCGCCCGCCGCCTCGGCCTGCCGGTAGGTGAGCCAGCGCTGCGACGCATAGCCCTTGGCGACAACCTCGGCCCACAGGATCAGGACATTAATGCCGGTATAGCGCCGCGCGGTTCCGGCATTTTGCGGCATGGTGCATCCACATGCCGCGCTGTCCCAAGGCTGCACCCATGGCAGCCGCCCTTCTTCGAGCTCCACGATGATCCGGTTGGTGACCTCCGAATAGAGGCTCGCCCGTTCGATTCTTTCCTTGCGCATATCCTTGCTCCTTCCAGCCACCGCACCCCGGCCCGGAAGGGGGCGGAGGTGGGCGGCAGGAAGGAGCCGGCAGACCCGCATCATCGGGCGGGCTGCATCCGAAGGACCGAAACGAAGAGGAGGACCCGCAGGGTTGCGGCCCGACCGGGCGGGGCTAAGGCGAGTGACGCCCACCTCCGTCCCCGCAGTGCCGGGACATCTACGCCGCCGCAACGCGGCGACCGAATGCGCGCCAGCGGCGCCCTCGTCCCACGCGAATCAGATCATCGCCGCGCCGGTTATGGCGCCTCATTTCGGGCGCGGCCGTCGCCGACGGCCTCATTTCCCTTCGGGCGGTGTCATCTGCGAGACGCTGTGAGAAAAAAAGTTCGAGCTACGCCAATACAGCCCGCGAACCTCCACGGACGCCCATGGATGCCCACGGCCCTACGCCATCTTGCGATAGCAAAAAGGGCGGGTTTCTGCGGTGTTGACGAAGGCAGCCCCGATCCCCTTCTATGATCTCCCGTCGCAATATGATCCCCCGACATATGGAGAAAAATCGCATGGCATATCAATCTCCCCTCCGTCTCATGCGGCTTACCGAAGTCCTCGATCTCACCGGGCTCAGCCGCGCCACCCTGTATCGCAAGATCGCCGCCGGCACCTTCCCGCCGCAGCACAAGCTCGCCGAGCGCTGCTGCGGCTGGCGCGTCGGCGAAGTCGAGCTCTGGCTCCGCAATCCGGTCTCGTTCACGCTCGCCGACCTTGAGCGCTATCGCGACGCTGCCTGAAGGCCAGACACGGCAAAGCCCCGCGCCGCATCCGCGGCGCGGGTGGAAGTCCGCCTCAGTCGGCGGGGTTCCAGATGAGGGCGTAGCCATCCTCGCCATCTTGCCCTGCGGCGCGGCCGAGGTTCGCATAGAGCCGACGCGGCCCGAACTCGGGAGCGGCGAGGCTCAGCGAAACATAGGGCTCGCCCGATTGCTGTCCGACGCGAATCCAGCCGGCACCGATTTCGACACCCTCGGACCAGACGCGGTAGTCGGGCTGAACGTCGCCGCTTTTCGAGCGGTTGGTCCGGATTTCGATCGCGGCCCGGATCGAGAGGGTCTTCAGCTGGCCCACGAAACCCGTTTCGATTGTGCCGTTCACAAAGCCGATAGCTGCCATTGGTCGTCTCCTTGAAGTACCGCGGGACCATCCCCGCGGCATGGGCGGACCAGGAACCGGCGCATGAGGCGTGCCGCGAACCCGTCAGGGCCGAAGCGCAGCGGAGGAGTGCGGCGGCGCGATTATTTGGAGCGAAGCGGCCGCGAGGAGCGTGCGCAGCACGCGGGGAAATAATCGCGCCGCCGCGCTTTCGCGGGACGCCGCGCCGGTTCAGGTCACATCGCCCGTCGCCGGGATGGTCCTGCAGAACAGGTGGAGCGAGCCCGCCCTATCCGCGTGAACGATCAAACGCCGAAACTTGAGTGAGAAATGCGATCTAACCGCGAACTGTGGCTACGATCAGGGCGGCCGCGCCCGAGTTGGCAGTCCGTCTTCCTATCGGCTCATACCGCGCGGCAAGAAAACCATGTCCAGGGCATGCGATTTGGCGTTTTCGTACAATCCCTGGGTCAGAAACGATATTATCGGGCTCGCCAACTTCCGTCCGGGCTTGGCGATTAGCGACCCCGGCAAGTCAGGATGGTGGGGCGAAGGATGCAGCATCCTCGTATGGGCGGCGCGAAGGCAACTTCGCGTCGCCTCTTTCTTTGGCTGAAGTGCGGGCCGTCGCCGCTTGCGGCGGCGGCGCGCCCAAGTCATGAACGCCGCGCCGGCCCCCAAAGCCGGCGCGTCATTTTGCGCCCGGGAAAAATGAGGCGGGCGACCGAAGCCGCCCGCCGTCTTCTCATGCTGCCAAAGGCTGCTCGTCCTCGGCAGCGGGTTCAAGCGCTGCCGGAGCCGCAAGCTCGTGCGCGACTCGCCGCGCCGATTTGACGCTGCCGACCCCTCCCCGCGTGGTGTAAGCCGAAGGCGGGAACGCCATCCACTGCGGAACCCACGGCTCGGCCTTGGCGCGGCCATTCTCGCCAGCAAGGCTATCGGCGATGATCGCTTTCAGCGCCTTGCCCTTCTCACCGGCGTTCGCGGCGGCAACCTCGGCACCCGCGACCTCGCCGGTGATGGCGAGCAGCACTTCGCGGTCGCGAAGCTGGTCGAAGAAAGCCGCGTCCGCCGACCAGTGCTGGCGCATGTCGGTGCCGAGATGAACTCCGATCATCTCCACCGCTGCGCTTCCGGCCTGCAGTGTCTCGCCCATGACGATCGCCACAATCTCCAGCACCACCGGATCGGGAAGTTCGAGCAGCCGCGCGAACAGCGGGGCAAAAGGGGGACGGTTCATCGGCCTTCCCGTGACGGTGGGCGCTTCCGCATCGAAACCCAGCACTGCAAGTACCGCGCGGCGCTTGAGGTCGAATGCCGCCTCGGCGGAACAGCTCTCGACGCTCTCGGCGATATCCTCCTTCGGCGCCCGCTGGCTCTCGACATCGACGCGCCAGAGGTCGGCACCCGCGATGACATGCGCAAGCATCGCCCGCAGCGCGACACCGCCCTGCCCCGCCAGATCGGCGCGCACCGCCGCATGGCGATGAAGGTCTATATAGGCATTGAGCGGACCCGACACCTCGGGACGCACCGGATTGGCGATTTCGGCATCGCCTCCGCCGTCCCCGCTGCCACCCGAAAGCCGCTTCGCTTCCTTGGCGGTGACGAACCCTTCGTGGAAGGTCACTTCGCCGCTCTCGCGCACCTCGACATAGATACGACCGCCCTTGCGCTTGCCTGCATGGGCATGGTCCCACGAGCGGAACCAGTCGCCGCGCGGCATGACAACGACATCGGACCACCCCGCTTCGAGATACTCGGCCTTCCGCGCTTCGATGGCGGCGGTCTGCGCCGACCAGAAGGCATCGCCGTCGGCAAAGAAGCTGTCCTCGCCGAACAGGTCGGACACGACAGCGAGTTTCGTTTCCGCAACATCGAACAGCGCGTGTTTCACCGCGATTGCGGTGCCGCCGAACAGCCACGCTTTCAGCTGATGGCCAGTCGGGCAATAACTGCCCTCATCGTCGAACAGCGCCAGCCATGACTTCTGCTGGCTTTTGGAAGCAAGGGTCAGATGCCGGACGGTGCCCGCATCGATCTCGCCGCCGCGATAGAGGGTGCGGATACGCGGAAGCAGATTGCCGAGCGCGAGAATGCGCTTCACCGCGCGCGGCTCGAACCCGAAACTATCCCCGACCTCCTCGACACTGCGCCCCGCCTTGACGAGCGCGACAAACGCTTCCCACTGGCTGACCTCGTCGGGCTGCACCCGCGCAAGATTTTCGAGCATCGACGCTTCGAGCGCATCGGCATCGTCGCCCTCGTCGAGAATGGCGCAAGGAATGGGCCGTACCGCCCCACCCTCACGCGCCACGGCGCCGACGGCGGTAAAACGCCGACGCCCCGCGACGATCTCGTAATGACCGTCCGCACAGTTCGGACGGACCAGCAGCGGAACGAGCACGCCCCGCGCGCGAATGCTCGGCATAAGGTCTGCGACGTCGGGGTCTTTCCCCTTCCCGCGCATATTGGCGGCTGCGATGGACAGGTTGCCCAGTTCAATGAAATCCAGCTTCATGGCGTTCTTCCTTCTCTCTTCAACCACAGCCGGCCCCGGACGGCGGGGCGGGCGGCGAGAAAAGGCGACGGGACCGCGCCAAAGGACTGCGCGCACCCGAAGGGCTGCAACGAAGTGTAAGAGCCGGGCATCGCCCGGCTTGCGCGACGGCCGAGCGGTCCCATAGCCGTGCGCCGAACGGCCCGCTGTCCGTGGCCGGCACAACGGCAACGCCGCCGTGCGGTCAGCGCGGCGTCAACATCGGAGAACAGACGCGCCCTTGGCGAAGCCGCAGGCGGGACGGCGTGCGCGCGCAGATGTGCTTAGCCGCTGCCCCGACAAGATCAGCGAGCCAAGAGCGCCGCGCGGCAACCCAAGCAAAAGTGCGACCTCTGGCGGCAGCCTGCCGCCGCCAGTGTGCGCTCAATTGACGCCGAGCTCAGTTTAGGCCGGCGAAGCCGTATTTTCCGGTGCGACGACGCCGCCGGCACAATAGTTACCCCACGCCTCCATCAGCCTGACACGCGCGCCCGGCTGCGCTGGTGTGCCGAGATAAGTTGTACGGCGATAGGCTGCCTGCACCGCGTCGGGTGTCTTGTGAGCCAGCGCGGCCTCGACCACGGCGTCGGCGAAGTCGTCGTTGGCCGCCCAGTCGGTGAATGTGGAGCGAAAGCCATGCACATGGAACGGCTCGCTCATGTCGCGCAGCACTTTGAGCAGCGTCATATCGGACATCGGCTTTCCCGCTACGCCCGGAAAAACAACATCGGTATCAGGAAGGCGGAAGGCATTCGCTTTGGCGAGCACCGCCAGCGCGGCGTCAGACAGCGGCACCATGTGCGCGTTGCCCCGCTTCATGTGATCGGCCGGAACGGTCCAGAGGCGCCCTTCCAAATCGAATTCGGACCATGTCGCGAGCCGAACCTCCTGACTGCGCACGCCCGTAAGAATCAACAGCTCGAGCGCCAACCGCCCGAATGCCGGCTTGCGATGCAAAGCCGCGATGAAGTGGGGCATCGCGCTGTAAGGCATCGCCTTGCGATTCTCGCGCGATTTCACCTGGCGGGGCAGTCCGCGCCCGGCTTTCAGGCTGCTGTTGCCCGAGGGAGCTTCGGTGGAGCGCCAGCCTTTCGCGTGTGAATAATCCAGGACGACGCAGATTCGGTTGCGCACCTGACGCGCCGTTTCGGGAATCTCCTGCCAGATCGGCAACAGCACATCGATGATGTCCGCCGCGGCGATTCCTCCGGTCGCAACATCGCCCAATTTCGGAAAAGCGTGAGTCTCGAGGCTGGCAAGCCATTGCCGCGCATAGATGGCGCTTTTCCATCCCGCCGCATTTTCCATATGATATTGGCGGGCCGCCTCGCGGAATGTCACCTTGGCGGCAGCTTCGCTCTTTCTTTCCGCCAGTACATCGCGACGATCGATCTTTACGGCCTTGCGAAGTTCGTTGGCCTTTTGACGAGCCTCCAAGAGCGATAACAATTTGGCGCTGCCCAAGCCGATGTCATGACGCTTGCCGTCACGTTGCAGACGCAAAAGCCAATACGCTCCACCGCTTTTGTTCACCTTCAAAAACAGCCCGTCGCCGTCTTGGTATGTACCAGGACGTGTCATAGCTGCCTTAATTGCCAAAGCTGTAAGCTTTTTCATAGGGTTAACCCCAAATTCTCTCCCCACACTTGGGAGGCCGATTCTCGAAGGTCAAAAAATCTATCCCCACATTCCTCCCACAGTTTTCACTGCGCTGCAGTGATATGGAATGGGATGCAGAGGACCGAGCCAAGCGAGTATACGCTAGGTTTTCTACCATTTCTAGGGAATTTTGGGATGCCCTCGGACCGGAGGGTGGTGGACAGGGCTGGATTCGAACCAGCGTACGGGAAACCCGGGCAGATTTACAGTCTGCTGCCTTTAACCACTCGGCCACCTGTCCATGGGGTCCGCGTTGGGAAGCGGTCCAATGGCGAAAGGAGTCTTGCCTGTCAATGGCAGTCATGGGAAAGGCCGCCGCTATGAGACAATTTTCCCGTCATCGCCGCCCGCAGGGGCAGACTCCGCGCGGTCAGGGCGTACGTTTCTGGGGACGCCACGCCGTTCTGGCCGCGCTCGCCAACCCCGAACGTCGCGTCAAGCGAATCTGGGGGACGCGCGAAGCACTCGGCCAGCTCGATTTGCCGCCGGTTGTTCCCATCAGTTTTGCCGACGTTGCAGACTTGGCGCGGCTCGTTGCGCGCGATGCCCCGCATCAGGGGCTGGTGATCGAGGTCGATCCGCTCGACGAAATCTATCTCGGCGATCTGTTGCAGGACGAAGTCGATGCGGAGAGCAAGCGGCCGATCGTCGTCCTCGACCAGGTCACCGATCCGCACAATATCGGCGCCGTGCTGCGCTCCGCCGCGGCCTTCGACGCCGCCGCTATCGTCACGCAGGACCGCCACAGCCCGCCCGAAAGCGGCGTGATCGCACGCTCGGCATCGGGTGCGCTCGAAACCGTGCCGTGGGTGCGCGTCGTCAATCTGTCGCGGGCGCTCGAGGAAATCGCCGAGGCGCAATATTGGCGAATCGGCCTGACCGGCGACACCGAAACGACGCTGGGCGACACTCTGGACGGCAGCAAGGTTGCGCTGGTGCTCGGGTCCGAAGGCGACGGTATGCGCCACAATGTCATGGAGCATTGCGACGTGCTGGCCAAGCTCCCCATCTCGCCGCGGATGGAGAGCCTCAACATCTCGAACGCTGCGGCGATCGCGCTCTACGCGGTCGCGACGGCTGGAGCCTGAGCCCATTAGCAGTCACCCCGGCGAAGGCCGGGTTCTCAACTTCGCACTAGAGCTGAACCGTCGAGATCCCGGCCTTCGCCGGGATGACGGATGAAATCAATCTTCGGCCGCGATCCGAACCTTCAGCCCGTCGAGCGCGTCGCTGAACGGAATCTGGCACGACAGGCGCGAGGTGTCGTCGCGGTCGCTGGTCGAATCGAGCAGATCATTCTCGTCCTCGCTCATCGCAGGAAGCGCCGCAGCGTCGCCCGCCTCGACATGGACGTGGCAGGTCGCGCACGAGCAGCAGCCGCCGCACAGCGCGAGAAGTTCGTCGAAACCGGCGTCGCGGATATTTTCCATCACGGTCAGGCTGGTATCGCCCTCGATTTCATGTTCGGTTCCGTCGCGCGTCACGACAATCAGCTTGGCCATGCTCGTCCCCATAGTTTCGATTCGGCTGGGCTATGTCGTGCGTTGCGCGGCAAATCAAGCGTTGCTAATGACAGCATCCGGAACAAAAGGAGAATATCGATGGGGCTGTCGCAGGAGCAATTGAACGCCGGGATTGATGCAATTGCGGCACGCGAGCCCAATTTCGCGCGCGCGCTGGGCAACGCTGGCTATCCCGAACCGCGCATCCGCGAGCCCGGCTATACGACGTTGCTGCGTACCATCGTCGGCCAGCAGGTCAGCGTCGCAGCGGCGACCTCGATCTGGAACAAGCTGGAAGCGGGTTTCGGTGCGGGTTGCCCCGCCGAGGTGATGGCGGCCGCCGAGTTCGACGCCCTTCGCGCCTGCGGCCTGTCGGCGCAAAAGCAGGGCTATGCCAAAAGCCTGGCGCAGCTCGTGCTCGATGGCGAACTCGACTTCGCCGCCCTCCCCGCCGATGATGAAGACGCAATCGCGCTGTTGACCAAGGTCAAGGGCATCGGACGCTGGTCGGCCGAAATCTATCTGCTTTTCGCCGAAGGGCGCCCCGACATCTGGCCCGCCGGCGACTTGGCGGTCCAGGAGGCCGTGGGCCGCATCCTCCGCCTCGACGCACGCCCGAGCGAGAAGCGCGTCCGCGAAATCGGTGAGGTCTGGCGCCCCCACCGCGGCGCCGCCGCCATCTTCAGCTGGCATTGCTACAATATGGATGTGATCTAGTCATGCGGTTCACCACCCTCGTCTTTCCTGCGAAAGCGGGAATCCGGTAGCCGCGCCAAACAAAAAGGCCGGGCGGAGCATTCTCCACCCGGCCTTCATTGTTCCATCGCCGCAGGATCAATCCTTGGCGGCAGCCTTTTTGGCCGGAGCCTTCTTCGCAGGCGCCTTCTTGGCGGCTGCCGGCTTTTCCTCGGCATCGGCCTTGGCCGCTGCCTTCTTCGCCGGCGCCTTCTTGGCCGGAGCTTCGGCCTTCTCGGCCTTGGCTTCTTCCTTCACCGCGTCCTTCTTGGCAGCGGGCTTTTTCGCGGCCGCCTTCTTGGCGGGCTTGGCGTCATGATCATGGTCGTGGCCACAGCCCGGACCATGGACATGATCGTCGTCAGCCTCGATCGCGGCTTCCAGCTCTTCGCGGGTCACTTCGCGATCGCTGATTTCCGCCTTTTCGAACAGGAAGTCGACGACCTTGTCTTCGTACAGCGGAGCGCGAAGCTGCGCCGCGGCGAGCGCGTCCTGCTGGACATATTCGACGAAGCGCTGACGGTCTTCGGGGCGATACTGCTGCGCCGCCTGCATGACCAGACGCTGCATTTCCTGCGGGCTGACCTGTACGCCATGCGCCTGACCGATTTCCGAGAGGAGCAGGCCAAGGCGGACGCGGCGTACCGCGATGCTGCGATATTCGTCGCGATCCTTTTCGAGTTCAGCCTTCGCCGCCTCGGGATCGGCTTCGTGGCTCGCTTCATGTTCGAGCTGCTGCCAGATCTGGCCGAATTCGGCTTCGACCATCGTCGGCGGCACGTCGAAATCGTGGCTCGCGGCGAGCTGGTCGAGCAGCTTGCGCTTCATATAGGTGCGCGTCAGGCCGTTGAGTTCCTGTTCGACCTGGCCCTGCATCAGCTCCTTGAGCTTCTCAAGGCTCTCGAGGCCGAGCGACTTGGCAAACTCGTCGTCGATCGCGGTCTTGGCCGGAACCTTCACTTCCTTCACCGTCACGGCGAATTCGGCGGGCTTGCCCTTCAGATTTTCGACCGGATACTCGTCGGGGAAGCTGACCTTGACGGTCTTTTCGTCACCGACCTTCACACCGACGAGCTGATCCTCGAAACCGGGGATGAGCTGGCCCGAACCGATTTCGACCGCCATGTCTTCGCCGGTGCCGCCGTCGAAGGCGACGCCATCGACGCTGCCGGCGAAGTCGATGATGACCTGATCGCCGGTCGCGGCCTTCTTCGTCTTGGGCGCATCTTCAAAGCGCTTCATCTGCGCCGCGAATTCCTCGATCTTCGCCATTACGGCGGCATCGTCGGCCGCGACGGTCAGGCGTTCGAGCTTCAGCCCGTCGATCGACGGCGCTTCGATTTCGGGCAGCACTTCGAGCGCAACCGTCAGTTCGGCATCCTTGCCGCGCTCATAGCCGTCTTCCAGGCTCACAGCGGGCTGGAGCGCCGGACGAAGCTTTTCCTTCGTCATCAGATCGCGCACGCCGGCGTCGATCGCCTTGTTCAGCGCGTCGGCCGACAGCGCTTCGCCGTGCATCTTGCGGATCAGGTTCGGCGGCACCTTGCCGGGGCGGAAGCCGGGCATGCGCACGGTCGGCGCGATCGCCTTGACTTCGTCATCGACGCGCGCGTCGATGTCCTTCGCGGTGATGGTCAGGCGATATTCGCGCTTCAGGCCTTCGTTCAGCGTTTCGACGGTCTTCATTGCCTTGGTCTTATCCTTGCTCAAAATCTGTTATCGCAAACCCGGCCCGAAAGCTGGGTTCTTCTATCCGACCTCGCTCTTGCGGACATGGTGCGGGCGAAGGGACTCGAACCCCCACATCTTGCGATACTGGTACCTAAAACCAGCGCGTCTACCAATTCCGCCACGCCCGCATGAGCTGTCGGCCGGGTGCACGAATCCATGCGCTGTGCCGCGCACGCCCGTGCGGGCCGGGCGGGGCTATAGCAGACGCGTGGCCGAGGGCAAGGGCGGAAGGCCGCGATATTCCGTGAGCGGAACGATGAAAGCGGCTATAGGTTGTTGGAGTCCAAGGAGACGATCATGACCAGCGGCACCAATAGCCTGCCCGACCCCCTTCCCAAGCCCAAGCCCGATGTCATCGAGCCGCAGTCGCCACCCGAACGACCGGTGCAGCCGACGCCGCACGAGGACCCCGCGGGGCAGCCGCAGGAGATACCCGGAAGCCCCGGCGGCGGCGATATCGACGAGCCTGGTCGCGGCCCCGACGAAGCACCGCCGCAGCACATTTAGCTTGCTAAGCGCTTGACCGTTCCCCTTCCCCGCCGCCAAGAAGGCGGCGGGAGAGAGGGATATGAAAAAGATCATCGGGGCGTTCGCGCTTTTCGCCGCGCTGACCGCGCAGTCAGTGGGCGCGCAGGATCGTCCGACCATCTATCGCGGCGGACCGATTGTCACGATGGACGGCGACACGCCGCATCTGGCCAAGGCAGTCGTCGCCAGCGACGGCAAGATAATTTTCGTCGGCGATGAAAAGGGCGCGCGCCGGGCCGCCGGCAAGGATGCCCTGATCCACGATCTTGCCGGCTCGACAATGCTGCCGGGCTTCGTCGATGCCCATTCGCATTTCGCCGTCGCGCTCCAGATGGCGGGCGGGCTCGACCTGTGGGACAAGTCGCTGCCGCCCGTCACCGACATCGCCGGCCTGCAAGGCGTGGTCCGCGATTTTATCGCGCGGCGCGCCATTCCGAAGGGCGGCTGGGTCGTCGTCTGGCAATATAATGACGAAGCGCTGAAAGAGCGGCGCCATATCACCCGCGCCGAGCTCGACGCGGTATCGCCCGATCACAAGATCGTCCTGCTGCACATCTCGCTCCACGGGCTCGTCGCGAACAGCGCGGCACTCGCCGCGGCGGGACTGTCGGATGCAAGCCAGCCGCCGCCGGGCGGACTGATGCTGCGCGACGACACCGGACGGCTGAACGGCGTGCTGCTCGAAAAGGCGATGTACCAGATGCTGCCCGCGATGCCGCAGCCGACGGCGGAGCAGAAGCTCGCGATGCTCGATGCGGCGCAAGCGCGCTATTTCGCCGAAGGCTATACCCATGCGCAGGACGGCGCGACCTCGCCCGCCGACTTGGGCTTTTTCACCGGCGATGCGGCCCGCGCGCGGCTCAAGATCGATCTTGCGCTGCTGCCGATCTACACCGGTCTCGACGCGCTGCTGGCGAAACCCGACATTCAATTTCGCACCTATCAGGACCATGTGAAGATCGAAGGGGTGAAATTCATCCTCGACGGCAGCCCGCAGGCGCGGACCGCCTATTTCACGCGCGATTACGAACGCGGCAGCCCGAGCGGCGACCACCCGTGGCACGGGCAGCCGATCGTCAGCCAGGAAGAGTTCGACACGCTGGCCCGCAAGGTCAACGACCGCGGCTGGCAGATATTCGTCCACGCCAATGGCGACGCCGCGATCGACATGGCGATCAAGGGCTTCGATGCGCTGGGGATCAAGGCGGCAGACGATCGCCGCCCGATCGTCATCCACTCGCAGTTCCAGCGCCCCGACCAATTGCCCGCCTATGCCCGCATCGGTGTCGGCCCCGCCTATTTTTCAAACCACACATGGTATTGGGGCGACGTCCACCGCAGCAATTTCCCGAAGGAGGTGGTCGACTTCATCAGTCCCTTCCGTGCCGCGCGCGAAGCCGGCCTCATCGCGTCGAACCACAGCGATTTCAGCGTAACCCCGCTCGACACGCGCTTCATGCTCTGGACGTCGATGGCACGCGTCTCCCCGACCGGCGTTGTCGCCGGTGCCGACCAGCGGCTTGACGCCTATGCAGGACTGCAGGCGCTCACGACCGGTCCGGCGTGGCAGGTGTTCGAGGAGAATCGCAAGGGCCGTATCAAGGCCGGGCTGCTCGCCGACTTCGTGATCCTCGACAAAAATCCGCTGGCGTCGCCGGTCGATGCCATCAAGGACATCAAGGTGCTGGAAACGGTGAAGGAAGGCCGGACGGTGTGGAAGGCGTCCGCCGACTAAGGGTGGCCGCCCTCCCCTACCAACATCGCCAGCGCCTTCAGGAAAGTGCCTTTTTCAGCAGCTCGTTCACGACCTGCGGGTTCGCCTTGCCCTGCATCGCCTTCATTGTCTGACCGACGAAGAAGCCAAACAGCGCTTCCTTTCCGCCCCTATACTGCTCGACCTTGTCGGCATTGGCGGCAAGAACCTTGGCGATTTCCGCCTCGATCGCGCCCGTGTCGCTCGTCTGCTTGAGGCCCTCGCGATCGACGATCGCGGCGGCGCCGTCGCCGGTTTCGAGCATCTTTTCGAAGACCTGCTTCGCGATCGTGCCCGAGATCGTGCCGTCGGCCACTAGGCCAAGCAGTTCGCCCGCCTGCGCCGGGATCACCGGGCAATCGCCGATGTCCTTGCCGAGCCGGTTGAGCGCTCCGAACAGCTCGCTGGTCACCCAGTTCGCCGCCGCCTTGGGCTCGGCGCCGGTTTCGAGCAGCGCGTCGAACCAACGGGCATTTTCGACCTCGGCAGTCAGCACGTCGGCGTTATAGGCCGAAATGCCCAGCCCCAAGTAGCGCGCGCGCTTGGCATCGGGCAGTTCGGGCAAGGACTCGCGGCATTCCGCAAGAAACGCATCGTCGAGTTCGAGCGGCAACAGATCGGGATCGGGGAAATAGCGATAGTCGTGCGCATCTTCCTTCGACCGCATCGTGCGCGTCGTTCCGGTGTCGGGGTTGAAGAGGCGCGTTTCCTGATCGACCGTGCCGCCGGCCTCCAGCACCTCGACCTGGCGCTTCGCCTCATATTCGATCGTCTGCATGACGAAGCGCACCGAGTTCACATTCTTCGTCTCGGTGCGCGTCCCGAATTCGTCGCCGGGCTTGCGCACGCTGACGTTCACGTCGGCGCGCATCGAGCCTTCTTCCATATTGCCGTCACACGATCCGACATAGCGCAGGATCGCGCGCAGCTTGCGGACATAGGCCCCGGCCTCGGCGGGCGAGCGCATGTCGGGCTTCGACACGATCTCCATCAGCGCGACGCCCGAACGGTTCAGATCGACGAAGGACATCGTCGGATGCTGGTCGTGCATCAGCTTGCCAGCGTCCTGTTCGACATGGATACGCTCGATTCCGATCACCTTGTCGGCCGCGATTCCGGCCTTTTCGTCGGCCTCGATCGTCAGCGAACCTTCGCCGACAAGCGGATGATAGAGCTGCGAAATCTGATAGCCCTGCGGCAGATCGGCGTAGAAATAATTCTTGCGGTCGAAGCGCGACCATTTGTTGATCACCGCGCCGATCGCCATGCCGGTGCGCACCGCCTGGCGGATGCACTCGCGGTTCGGCACCGGCAGCATGCCGGGCATCGCGGCGTCGACGAGGCTGACCTGCGTATTCGGCTCGGCCCCGAACGCCGTCGCGGCGCCCGAGAACAGCTTGGCGTTGGAGGTGACCTGCGCATGGACCTCGAGGCCGATCACGACCTCCCACTCGCCGGTTTCGCCCTTGATGCGATAATCAGACATCTTCGTTCCTTCTTGTATCCCCGCGAAGGCGGGGATCCAGTGCGGGGCAGCGCTAGGCCGCTCTGGGCTCCCGCCTTCGCGGGAGCACACCGCTAAATCACCACCACTTCTCCGCCCGCGCGGTGAAGCCCGCCCGCTCCTCGATCGCCAACCCGGCGTTGAGTACGCCCTGCTCGTCGAACGCCTTGCCGATGATCTGCAAGCCGAGCGGCAGCCCTTCGCGGTTCAGCGCCGCGGGGACCGACATCGCGGGCAGCCCCGCGAGGCTCGCGGGCACCGCGAACACGTCGTTCAAATACATCGACAGCGGATCGGCGGTCTTTTCCCCCAAACCGAACGCCGCCGACGGCGCCGTCGGCGCGAGGATCACGTCGCACGTCTCGAACGCCGCGGTAAAGTCACGCGAGATCAGCGCCCGCACCTTCTGCGCTTGCGTGTAATAGGCGTCGTAGAAGCCCGCCGACAGCACATAGGTGCCGATCATGATGCGACGCTTGACCTCGGGCCCGAAGCCATCGGCGCGCGTCGCGGCATACATGTCCTGCAAGCCTGCACCCTGCGGCAGATCGCGCAAACCATAGCGCACGCCGTCATAGCGCGCGAGGTTCGACGAGGCTTCGGCCGGCGCGATGATATAATAGGTCGGCAGCGCATATTTGGTGTGCGGCAGGCTGATCTCGACGACCTCGGCCCCCGCATCCTTCAGCATCGCGATGCCGGCGTCCCACATTGCGTCGATCTCGGGATCGATGCCCTCGAGGCGATACTCCTTCGGAATACCGACCTTTTTGCCTTTGAGATCACTCGACAAGGCCGCTTCCCAATTGGGCACGGGCAGGTCGAGGCTGGTCGCATCCTTCGGATCGAAGCCCGCCATATTTTCGAGCATGATCGCGCAGTCGCGGACATCGCGCGCCATCGGCCCCGCCTGATCGAGCGAGCTCGCGAAGGCGACAATGCCCCAGCGCGAGCAGCGGCCATAGGTCGGCTTGATGCCCGAAATGCCCACGAAAGCCGCGGGCTGGCGGATCGAACCGCCGGTGTCGGTGCCGGTCGCCGCAGGGCAGAGCCGCGCCGCGATCGCCGCCGACGAACCGCCCGAGGACCCGCCCGGCGCAAGCGCGGCATTACCGCCGTCGTTGCGCCTCCACGGGCTGATCACATTGCCGAAATAGCTCGTCTCGTTCGACGACCCCATCGCGAACTGGTCGAGGTTGAGCTTGCCGAGCATCCCGCAACCAGCGTCCCACAATTTTTGGCTGACGGTCGATTCGTACCGCGGCACAAAACCTTCGAGCATATGGCTCGCGGCGGTCGTCTGGACACCGTTCGTCGCGAACAGATCCTTCATGCCGATAGGAACGCCCGACAGCGGCTTCAGCGTTCCGGCCGCGCGGTCGGTATCCGCCACTTTGGCGGCCTCGATCGCGCGGTCGGGCGTTTCCACGATGAACGCGTTGAGCGCCTTGGCCGCGGCGACGTTCGCGTTGAACGCCTCGGCCACTTCGACGGCCGAAAAATCACCCGCCCGGTGGCCGTCGCGAATTTCTGCAACGGTGAGATTCGTAAGATCAGTCATTTCCCAAACCCGCTCATTCTGAGCTTGTCGAAGCACCGTTCTTCATTTTCGAACGGTGAAGAGAAGAACGGCCCTTCCCCCGGACTTGATCCGGGGTCAGGGCAAACGGAAAAAGAGCAAGGCGTATCATTCGATCACCTTCGGCACGCCAAAGAAGCCGTGCTGCGGTTCGGGCGCATTGGCAAGAATATCGTCGCGGCGCCCTCCACCGGTCAGCGGGTCGGCATCAACCACATCGTCACGCAGGCGCAGCGTGTTCGGGATGACGGCGGTCATCGGCTCGACGCCGGTCACATCGACCTCGCCCAATTGCTCGACCCAGCCGAGGATACCGTTGAGTTCGCCTTCCATCGCCGCCGCTTCGTCATCGGTGATGGCGATGCGCGCGAGCGACGCAATTTTCCGGACTGTTGCTTGATCGATTGCCATGTCTGTCGCCTTATCGGGAGAAGCAGCGCCGCTAGCACCCTCGCCGCACCGCATCAACTATGATCCTGACCGCCGCGGCGCGGCTAGATCCGGTGACGCCCCTATTCGAAATTGCCGCCCACGGCCTTGCCACCAACGAAAAGCTGTCGGCGCTGGACCGTGCGCAGTTCGACCGGCGCCTTGACCAGATCGTCGACGGTCAACGCCGTGTCGCCGCGCGAGGGGCTAGCTTCGAACGCATAGTTCGGGCTCCAGCGGCCCTTGGCGTCGCGTTCGAGCATCATCACCTGCGCCTGCCCCCGTCCGATCACCGCGACGCGCTGATCCGACAGCCAGTATAGAATACAGGGTGCATCGCGGCACCATTGCTGATCCTCGATCGCTTTTTCGACATCGGGAATCATGCTTCGCCCCGCCGGCAGAACGCGAACCTTGTCGGCGAGCGGCGTCACGCGATAGGCGACTTTCGCCGCATCGCCGTCATCGCCGGGGCCCAAGTCCCAGCGGTTCTTCGCGCTCATGGCGATTTTCGCGCGGTTCGCGCGCGCCTTGTCGGGCGACTTGGCGAGACGCGCCAACGCCTGCCGCCCGCTCGGCCCGAAATCGAACGCCAGCGCCGCCCAGTCGAACTTGTCCGCACCGACCTTGCCGTTTTCCAGCCGCGCAAGCTGATCCCGCGTTGCGATCGCGCCGAAATCGATGATGGGCAGCGCCAGGAAACCTGCAAGCAGGACGAGCCCGATCGCCAATTTCTGTTGCAGGGGCCGCAACAGATCGTCGAAATCATGCCGTCCGCGGATGACCGACCACAGCCCCGACAGGCCATAAGCGACGGCGATTACCGCCGCGATCACGCCCCACAGCCGCTCGGGCGTCCAGCCATATTGGAGCACGCGCAGGTGCATCGAATAAAAGGCAATCACCGCGAGCGGCAGAACCACCGCGACCAGCGCCGCCGCGGCAATATGCAGCAGCCGGTTGCCCGCGCGCTCGTCCCGGCCGTTGCCGATCGCGGCATTGGCGAGCAACACGGCAAAGGCGGCCGCCGCCATCATCAGCGCCGCGGTCGAAAAGCCCGAGCGCCACAAGGGTTGCAGGCCCGTCCCGACAAGCGACAGCAAAAATATCAGCAACGCTGCGGCGAGTACCGGGGCCAGCACCGAAAGCACGATCATCACCAGCCGCTGCAACGTCGCAACGAGCTTGTCGCGCTCCCGCAGCAGGCCGACCGCGCCGCCGAACGCTGCCCCCGCGAGCATCCAGCCGAACCATTCGCCGCGCAGCAGTTCGCGGATCAGGTCGATGCCGATCAGGTGGAACATTTCGCCGATCAGCACGGTGAGCAGGAAGGACAGGCCGACGAACGCCAGCGATGCCGCCCCGATCACCGCGTCGGTCCAGGCGTGGCTGTGCAGCCGGTCGTAGGGCATCTGCCACAGCTTCCAGAACCGTCCGTCGGGCGCGACGTCGCGGCGCGTCTGAAAGAGCGGCGTGGCGACTAGGACCGCCAGCAACCCCGACCAGAAGGGCCATTCGAAGGGCGAGGCATCGAAATTATAGCCTGCCCCGTTCCACACGATCAGCGCCATGATCGCGCCCCACAGAAGCGCGAAGCCTGCGGCCCAATGCACGCGGCGGATTTCCATGCCGAGGGTGAACACCAGCGTTGCGACCGCAATGAAGGTCGCGAGCGCCATCCGCCAACGGTCAAGCGGGTCGCCATAGTCATGGTCGATGCAGGCGTGAAAAAGCAGGCCCGCGGTCGCGCAAAGCGCCGCCATGACCCAGGGGCGCTGCGGCCACGGCGGATCGCTATCGTCGAGGCGAGTGGAAAGCACGGGCGAATCGGGCGCGGCGCCGCTTGCGATGCTGTCGGTCATACCCCACATCTGGGCTTGTTTGATGGCGCGGCGCAAGCCAGATAGCGCACCCGTATCTCCCGCCGCATGGAGCCCCGACTTGGCCCGCAAATTCCTTTATTTCATCGCCGCAGTCATCCTGATGATACTTGGCGTCGGCATTGCCTATCAGCTCAATCCCGGCTGGTTCGGGCGGGTCGCCTTCGTTCCGAGCAGCGATTTCGTGCCGCAAGCGGCGGTGGCGGCCAACGCCTATGACAATCCCAAAATGTGGATCGCCCGCCCCGGCCTGCCCGACGACCCGTCGGCCTGGCGTCCGCCCGCCGCCGAAGCGGAGGCCGGAGGCGGCGAAGCAAGTGCCCCTGAACCGGGCGCACGGCCGCTGATTACGCCCGCAAAGGCGGCCGAAGCATCGGGAGCGGCACCGATCGCTCCGCTCGGCGATGCTGCGGTCTTTTTCGTCCACCCGACAAGCTATTACAGCAAGGCGAGCTGGAACGCGCCGCTGGGCGACGCCGACGCCGATTATCGCGCCACGCTGTTCGTGCGGGGCATGGCAAGCGCATTCGGCGATGCGGGCGCCATATGGGCGCCGCGCTATCGCCAGGCGACGCTCGGCGCGTTCCTCGCCGAAGACCGCGTAACGGCGGGCAAGGCGATCGACGCCGCCTACCGCGACGTCGAACAGGCGTTCGACGCCTTTCTGGCCGCCATTCCCAAGGACAAGCCGATCATTCTCGCGGGCCATAGCCAGGGCGCGCTGCACCTCACCACGCTGCTGAAGAACCGCATCGCGGGCACGCCGCTCGCGAAGCGTATCGTGGCCGCCTATGTCATCGGCTGGCCGATCAGCCGCGACACCGATATGGCCGCGCTTGGCCTGCCCGCTTGCGACACGCCTGATCAAAAAGGCTGTATTCTGTCATGGGCAAGCTTTGCCGAGCCCGCCGATACGTCGATGGTCACCGGCGCCTATGACGGCACGATCGGCTTCGACGGGCGACCGCGCGCCGGCACGCGCATGCTCTGTACCAACCCGCTCACCGGCACGCCCGATGCCGCCGCCGGACCGGAGGCGAACATCGGCACGCTGAAACCGTCCGATGGCTTCCGCAAGGGCGACCTCATCACCGGCAAGGTCGGCGCCAAATGCGACGACGATCGCGGCTTCCTGTTGATCGGCGACGCCGATGCGGCGCAGCATTTTGTCGTCGCGGGCTATGTGCTGCCCGGCAACAATTATCATGTCTATGACATCACCCTGTTCTGGGCGAATGTCCGCGCCGATGCGCTGCGGCGGCTGGCAACCTATGAAGGCAAGCCATCGCCGGTGTCTCCCCCCGCAGCGCCGGTTGCGGCGACGACGCCCACCTCTAAATCCTAACATCGTCATTGCGATCGAAGCGAAGCAATCCAGAGTAGGCGCGAACCGCTCTGGATTGCTTCGCTTCGCTCGCAATGACGCGGCTTTAGGGTTAAGGGCAGCCCGATGATTACCACCGCCGCCTCCGATTTTGCCGCCGCCCTGCCCCGCGGCGGCCGCCTGATGGGCCTCGATGTCGGAACCAAGACGATCGGTGTTGCGCTGTGCGACGCGGGGTGGAGCTTCGCGACGCCTGACAAGACGATCGTCCGCAAGAAATTCACGGTCGATTTCGAGGCTCTCAAGGCGTTGATCGCCGCGCAATCGGTGGTCGGCATCGTCGTCGGCCTGCCGCTCAACATGGACGGCAGCGACAGCCCGCGCACCCAAAGCACCCGCGCCTTCGCGCGCAATCTCGCGCCGCTCGCGCTACCTTTGCTGCTGTGGGACGAGCGCTGGTCTACCGCCGCGGTGGAGCGTGCGATGATCGCCGCCGACGTCAGCCGCGCCAAGCGCGCCGAGCGCGTCGACAGCGCGGCCGCCGCCTTCATCCTTCAGGGCGCGATCGACGCGCTGGTGCGCTGACTTTAACATTTCGCGGGTATTTCGCGGTTATACGGCCGAAAATGACCGCCTATATTCTCTATTGGCTTATCGCCGCCAACCTGATCGCTTTTGCGCTGATGATAATCGACAAGCGGCGCGCCGACAAAGGGCTTTGGCGCATCCGCGAAGCGACGCTACTCGACTGGGCGAGGATCGGCGGCGCAATCGGGACCGTCGCGGCCTCGCGCCTCGTTCGCCACAAAACGCGCAAACAGCCCTTCGCGGACGATATGCATTTTCTGTTCGCGATGGAGGTCGTACTCCTGACCTTGTGGGCGTTCGGCCTCTTCGATCCCCTCCTGTCCGAAGCGGAGAGCAAACTCGGTCCGTTCGTATCCACGGCGCTTGCCTATTTGCGCGCTGCGACCTAAAGGCTCGGCTTTAATGACAAGCGCAACTCCTCGACCCGCCAGCGACTATCCGCCCGGCGGCGATGCCTTTCGCCATCGCCACCTGACTGGTATCGCCCAGCTCACCCCGTGGGAGATTTCCTACATCCTCGACGCCGCCGAAGAGTGGGTCGAACTCAATCGCAGCGGCGCGGCGAAGCATGACGACCGGCTCAAGGGGCTGACGATCATCAACGCCTTTTTCGAAAATTCGACGCGCACGCTCCTGTCGTTCGAGATCGCGGGCAAGCGCCTCGGCGCCGACGTCGTGAACATGCACGCCGCGCAGTCAAGCGTGAAGAAGGGTGAGACGCTGATCGACACGGCGATGACGCTGAATGCGATGCGCGCCGACGCGATGGTGATCCGCCATGCGTCGTCGGGCGCGGTGCAACTGATTGCCGACAAGGTCGATTGCCCGGTGCTCAACGCCGGCGACGGGCGCCACGAACATCCGACGCAGGCGTTGCTCGATGCGCTGACGATCCGTCGGCGGCTCGGACGGGTCGAAGGGCTGACGATCACGATCTGCGGCGACGTGCTGCACAGCCGCGTCGCGCGTTCGAACATCCTGGCGCTCACCCTGCTCGGCAACGAGGTGCGCGTCGTTGCGCCGCCGACGCTGACGCCGCCCGCGATGGAACGAATGCATGTCGCGACCTTCACCGACATGGACGAGGGGCTGAAAGGCGCCGACGTCGTGATGATGCTGCGCCTTCAGAACGAGCGTATGGACGGCGCCTATCTGCCGAGTGCGCGGGAATATCACGCGCTCTACGGCCTGACGCCGCAGCGGCTGGACAAGGCGAAGCCCGATGCGATCGTCATGCACCCCGGCCCGATGAACCGCGGGGTCGAGATCGACAGTAATGTCGCCGACGATCCGGCGCGCTCGACGATTACCGAACAGGTCGAAATGGGGGTCGCCGTCCGCATGGCCTGCCTCGACATATTGACGCGCCGCAAGCGGGGGGTGCCCGGATGGAACTGAAGCCCCTTCTGATCGCCAATGCGCGCCTGCTCGGCGGCGAGCCGGGCAGCCTGCTGGTGGCGGGCGGCCGCATCGCGGCGCTGAACCCGTCGGACACGCCGGAGGGCACCGACACAGTCGATGCCAAGGGCCAATGGCTCGCCCCCGGCATCATCGACTTCGGCGTCTTCGCGACCGACAAACCCGCCTTTCACTTCGGCGGTATCACGCGCGCGGCGCTTATGCCCGACAGCGGCCCGCTCGACGGCGCGGGTCTGGTCGAACGCGCCGCGAAGGGCGGCAAGCCCGATCTCTGGGTTCACCCGATCGCCGCCGCGACCAAGGGCCTCGCCGGCGCAGAGCTTGCCGAGATCGGCCTGATGCAGCAGGCGGGCGCGCGCGCGGTCGCCACCGGACGCGCGCGCATCGCAGATGCCGGCGTGATGCGCCGCGTCCTGTCCTACGCCGCGTCGCTCGGCCTTACCGTTATCGCCCACGCCGAGGACGAAGGGCTGACCGCCGGCGCGGTTGCGACCGATGGCGAGATGGCGACGCGGCTTGGCCTTGCCTCTGCGCCCGCGATCGCGGAAGCGATGGCGATCGCACGCGACCTCATGCTCGTCGAGGAAACCGGCGCACCGATCCACTTCCGCCAGGTCACCACCGCGCGCGGGCTCGATCTTGTCCGCGCCGCCAAGGCGAAAGGCCTGCCCGTCACCTGCGGCATCACGCCCGCGCATCTGTTCCTTTCGGACACGGCGATCGGCGATTTCCGTACCTTTGCCCGCCTGTCGCCGCCGCTCCGCAGCGAGGACGACCGCCACGCGTGCCTCTCCGCCATCGCCGACGGCACCATCGACGTGCTGGCATCCGGGCACGATCCGCGCGGCCCCGAGGACAAGCGCCTGCCCTTTGCCGAAGCGCTGCCCGGCATGGCGGGCGCCGAAACGCTGCTCGCGATGGGACTGCAGCTCGTACGCGATGGTCATCTCACCCCGGCGCGCCTGTTCGACCTGCTCGCCGCGACGCCGGCGAAGCTGCTCGGGCTCGACGCGGGGACGCTGACGGTGGGTGCCGAGGCCGACCTGATCCTGATCAACGAGGGTGCGCCGTGGCAGGTCGATGCGAAGCGGATGGCTGCCTGGGCGGGCAACACCCCGTTCGACGGCATGCCGGTGCAAGGCCGCGTCACCGCGCTATGGAAGGGCGGCCAGCGGATTCGCTGACGGCCCGAACGTGACAAGCCGCATCGACGCCCGCCGCCGTTCGTCGATTGTGTCTGGAAAGTTTCATTTGCAACATTAGGGTCGCCCGAAATTTCGGGGAGTGACCATATGACGATTGCCGAGGCGACGCCGGATTTCGAAGAGGGCATGGACCGCGCCGACCGCGCCTTTCTGGGCCATCCCAAGGGCCTGGGCTATCTGGCCTTCGTCGAAGGGTGCGAGCGTTTTTCCTATTATTCGATGCAGACGCTGCTCGTCCTCTACATGGTCAAATATCTGCTGCTGCCCGAACATGCGAGCGGGGTTTTCGGGCTGGAATGGCTGCGCGGCTGGTACGGCGGGATCGACGGTCAGCCCTTCGCATCAAAGATTTTCGGCGATTATACCTCACTCGTCTATCTGACCCCGATCGCCGGCGGCTTCATCGCCGACCGCTGGCTCGGGCGGCGCGCGACGCTGATCGCCGGCGGCCTGATCATGGCGATCGGCCATTTCCTGATGGCGTTCGAGGGCGCCTTCCTCTTCGCCCTCCTCGCGCTGATCGTCGGCGTGGGACTGTTCAAGGGCAATATCGCGAGCCAGGTCGGCGAACTTTACAAACCCGGCGATCTGCGCCGCGCGATGGCGTTCCAGATCTTCTATATCGCGATCAACGTCAGCGTCATCGCCGCGCCGCTGATTTCGGGTACGCTGGGCGAAAAGGTCGGCTGGCACTGGGGTTTCGGCACCGCGGGCGTGGTGATGGTCATCGGCCTGATCCTCTATATCATGGCGGGGCCATGGCTGCCCGCCGACAATCGGCCCGCGAAAGGCGCGGCTGCGAAAGCGAGCGAACCGATGTCTCGGCAGGACTGGCTGCGCGTCGTCGCGGTGCTGACGCTGGTGCCGGTGATGGCGGTCGCGCTGCTCACCAATCAGGAAATCTTCAACGCCTATCTTGTCTGGGCTGATCAGCATTTCCAGCTCACCTTCTTTGGCGAGACGCTGCCGACGAGCTGGATGATCACCATCGACGCGACGGCGAGCTTCTCGATGCTCGCCGCGGTCGCCGCCTTCTACGTCTGGTACGGCAAGCGCCACCGCGAACCTGACGAACTGGGCAAGATGATCATCGGCAGCGTCTTCACCATCGCCGGCGGGCTCTGCCTCGTCATGGCAGCGGCGACGCAGGGCGACGGCAAGATCGGGCTGTTCTGGCCCGTGATGTTCCATCTGCTCAACAGCGTCGGCTTTGCGCATATCCTGCCCGTCAGCCTCGCGCTGTTCACCAAGCTGGCACCGAAGGCGCTCAACGCGACGATCGTCGGCATTTATTACCTCGCCTTCTTCGGCGCGAACAAGATCGTCGGTGAGGTCGGCACTTGGTATTCGTCGATACCGACGACCAGTTTCTGGCTGTTCCATGTCGCGACCGCCGCGGTCGGGCTGGTCGCTTTCGTCCTGTTCAAGCTGTTCCTCGCGAAACGGCTGATGGGGGAATTGGAGGCGGCCTAGAGCCTGATCGTTTTTGCCTGAATCGTCATCCCGGCGCAGACCGGGATCTCGCCGGTGCGTCACATAGAGGCGGCGGGATCCCGGCCTTCGCCGGGATGACGAGATTAGGACGGTGGTGTTTCAGCCTAAGCCGATCACGATTCAGAACAGCCGCGACCCGTTCGGCACCGCGCGGTCGGGGGCAAAGAGGATCACCTCTCCCGCCGCGTCGGCGAAACCCAGCGTCAGCACTTCGGACATGAACTTGCCGATCTGGCGCGGGGGAAAGTTGACGACCGCCGCAACCTGCCGCCCCGGCAAATCCTCGAGCGCGTAGCGCGCGACGATCTGTGCGCTGCTCTTCTTGATACCGATCGCCGGGCCGAAATCGATCTTCAGCTTGAACGCCGGCTTGCGCGCTTCAGGGAAAGGCTCGGCCTCGACGATCGTGCCGATGCGGATATCGACGCGCAGGAAATCGTCGAAGGCGATGGGCTCCGCAGCGGGGGCTGCGGCGTCGTGATTCAGGTGCATTCAAACCCTCCGTCATTCCCGCGCAGGCGGGAATCCAGCTTCCTCACTGCCTTAGCTGGATTCCCGCCTGCGCGGGAATGACGAAGTGGATTATTCCATCTCCAGGATCACCGCATCGACCGCGAGGCTGTCGCCCTGCGCGGCGTTGACGGTCTTCACTACACCCGATTTTTCGGCGCGAAGGATATTCTCCATCTTCATGGCCTCGACGGTCGCCAGCGGCTGACCCGCCTCGACCTTGTCGCCTTCGCCGACATGCAGCGCGACGAGCAGGCCGGGCATCGGGCAGATGAGGAATTTCGACAGATCGGGCGGGATCTTTTCGATCATGTGGCTCGCGAGCGGCGCGACGTGCCAGGGCAGCACGCGCACATTATGGATCGCGCCGCGCGTCGTCATGCGCCAGCCGGTACGCGTCTTCGCGACCTTCACCGCCAGTTCGCTGCCGTCGATCTCGGCCACCACCAGCCGGTCGCCCGGCGTATATTCGAGCGCGATGTCGATCTTGTCGCCATCGACCTTGATATGCTTGTGGCCGAGTTTGACCTTGTGGCTCGTGCCGTCGATCGTCACCTGCCACTTTGCGGGCGGGTCGAGCCGGTCGCCGAGCTGACCGTCGGTGCGCCGCGCTCGATCGGCCTCGGCGCTCGCCATGAAGCCCGCGATCGCCGCGAGCGCTCGCGTCACCGCTTCGTCGGTCGGCGCGCCGTGGAAGCCCTCGGGATATTCCTCGGCAATAAAGCCCGTGGTCAGCTCGCCCGAGCGGAAGCGCGGATGCTGCATGATCGCCGAGACAAAATCGATATTGTGGCCAAGCCCCTCAAGCTCGAAGCGGTCGAGCGCCGCCACCTGCAGATCGGCCGCCTCGTCGCGCGTCTGCCCCCAGGTGATCAGCTTGGCGATCATCGGATCGTAGAAGATCGACACCTCGCCGCCATCGTAAACGCCGTCGTCGACGCGCACGCCATCGACCCCGCGGCGGCCATTTTCCTCGCCATCGTCGGTCCAGCCGGCGACCGGGGGTTTGTAGCGCGTCAGGCGCCCGGTCGAGGGCAGGAAACCGCGATAGGGATCTTCGGCATAAACGCGGTTCTCGATCGCCCAGCCGTCGATCTTGATGTCGTCCTGCGTCATTTCGAGCTTCTCGCCCGCGGCGACGCGGATCATCTGTTCAACGAGGTCGATGCCGGTGATCGCCTCGGTCACCGGATGCTCGACCTGCAGCCGGGTGTTCATTTCGAGGAAGTAGAAACTCTCGCCCGTCGGGTCGGCGCCCGACACGATCAGTTCGACCGTGCCCGCGCTGTAATAGCCGACCGCCTTCGCCAGCGCGACGCACTGTTCGCCCATCGCCTTGCGCATCTTGGGGGTGACGAAAGGCGACGGCGCTTCCTCGACCACCTTCTGGTGCCGGCGCTGGATGCTGCACTCGCGCTCATTGAGATAGAGGATGTTTCCATGCTGATCGCCGAGAATCTGGATCTCGATATGGCGCGGATTGAGGATGAATTTCTCGATAAACACGCGGTCGTCGCCGAAGCTGTTCAGCCCCTCGCGCTTGACGCTCTCGAAGCCTTCGCGGACGTCCTTCTCGTCATAGGCGAGGCGCATGCCCTTGCCGCCGCCACCGGCGCTGGCCTTCATCATCACCGGATAGCCGATCTCGTTCGAAATCTCGACCGCATGCTCGGTATCGCGAATTTCGCCGACGAAGCCGGGGACGACGTTGACGCCCGCTTCCTTCGCGAGCTTCTTCGACTCGATCTTGTCGCCCATCGCGGCGATCGCGTTCACCGGCGGGCCGATGAAGGCGATATTTTCCTTCGCCAGCGCCTCGGCAAAGCTGGTGCGTTCCGACAGGAAGCCATAGCCCGGATGCACCGCCTCGGCGCCCGTCGCCTTGCACGCGGCGATGATCTTGTCGGCGATCAGATAGGATTCGGACGCCGGCGACGGCCCGATATGCACCGCCTCGTCGGCCATCTGCACGAAAGGCGCGCGCGCGTCGGCGTCCGAATAGACGGCGACCGTCGCGATGCCCATGCGGCGCGCGGTCTTGATGACGCGGCAGGCAATTTCGCCGCGATTGGCGATCAGGATTTTCTTGAACATCAATATTCCTCGACAAGTGCCTTTAGTTCTGCGGTCCGCGCCTTGGTCAATCGTTCCATGCATCCGCTGTGGAGCATCGGTGCCATGCTACCGCCGCGCGCCGCAAAGCTTTCGGAGAGGCACTGCTGATCGCGATAGGTCAGCCACGCGCGCTGCGCGGCGAGCAGCGTGTCATAATGCGTCGGTTGGCTGTCATAGCGGCGATCGATCATCTTATCGCGCGACCGCATCTCGGCCACGGTCAGCTTCCACTGCGCGTTGAGGGCAGCATCCGCGACCTCATAGGCCTTTCCGGCACAATAGTTCATCTCGACCTGATATCGTTGATTGTCGCAATCGACGGGAGAATCCTCCGCGACTGCTACCGCCAAATAGAAAAGGGCGAGGATCACTCCGCGGCCTCCGTCAGCATCCCTTGGCGCATCGGCTCTTCGCTCTCCATCGGGCGCAGCCCTAGCTTTGCGAACAGCGCCGCGTCGGCATTGTCGCCCGCGTTCGCGGTCGTCAGCAGCTTGTCGCCGGTGAAGATGCTGTTCGCGCCCGCCATGAAGCAGAGCGCCTGCGTCGCCTCCGACATGCTCTCGCGGCCCGCCGACAGGCGGACCATCGATTTGGGCATGGTGATGCGGGCTACCGCGATCGTGCGGACGAATTCGATATCGTCGATCTTCGCGAGCGGAGTGCCGTCGAGCATGTCGCCGAGTACCGTGCCCTTCACCGGTACCAGGGCGTTGACCGGCACGCTTTCGGGATGACGTTCGAGCGTCGCAAGCGCGTGGATGAAGCCGACGCGGTCGGCGCGCGTCTCGCCCATGCCGACGATCCCGCCCGAACAGACGTTGATCCCCGCATTGCGGACTTCTTCAAGCGTATCGAGCCGATCCTGAAACGTCCGCGTCGAGATGATATTCTCGTAATTTTCCGGGCTCGTATCGATATTGTGATTATAATAGTCGAGCCCCGCAACCGCGAGCGTCTGCGCCTGTTCCTTGGTCAGCATGCCCAAGGTCATGCAGGTTTCCATGCCCATCGCCCGCACGCCCTCGACCATCTCGACGATGCTCGCCATGTCGCGGTCCTTGGGGTTGCGCCAGGCGGCGCCCATGCAGAAACGCTTCGACCCGGCATCCTTCGCCTGCGCCGCGGCCTGCAGCACCGCGCGCACGTCCATCAGCTTGGTGGCCTTGAGCCCGCTGTCGGCATGTTTCGACTGCGAGCAATAGCCACAATCCTCGACGCAGCCGCCGGTCTTGATGCTCAGCAGCGTGCAAAGCTGAACCTCGCCGCGCGCGTGATGGCGGCGATGGACGCCCTGCGCCTCCCACATCAGCTCGTCGAACGGCAGGTCGAACAGCGCCGCGATTTCCTCGCGCGTCCAGTCGGTGCGCGGTGCCTCGTCGGTTTCGATCGTGGGAAAGGTCATTGCCGGTCCTTCGTCATTTGCAAAAGCGCTGGCGCGCCGCCAGATAGAGTTCATAGGGTGGTGTTTCGCCCCATAGCGGCTTGAAACGACCTGCGGCCCAAGCCTTGCGGTCGGCGAAGCGGACACGCACAACCCGGCGGTCTGCCGCGACGCCATAATCGCCCACGTCATAGAGAATAAGGCCGATATCCGCCTTCGGCTGCGCGCAATTGAAGCTGATCAGCCCCTTGTTCACATATTTCTCGCCAGTCTCGATATAGACGTCGCGCCATGCGCCTTCGGATTTTTCGAGGCGGCCGAACCATGTCGTGAAATAAACGTCGTCGATCTGCTGCTTGTAGAGCCGCTCGACCATAACATCAGGACGATATTCGCTCGGCTGGCCGGCATCCTCCGCGAGGGCCGGCGACGCGGCGGCGACCAACGCCAGCGCGGTGAGAGACCGATGCCATTTCATGCGAAGGTCTCCAATGCCTGCGCCAGATCGGCGATGATGTCGTCGATATGTTCGATCCCCACCGACACGCGGACGACGTCGGGGCCGGCGCCGGCTTCGACCAGCTCGGCCTCCGAAAGCTGGCTGTGCGTCGTCGATGCCGGGTGGATGATCAGCGAGCGGGTATCGCCAAGATTGGCGAGATGGCTGAACAGCTTGACCGAGGAGACGAGCTTGACGCCGGCGTCGTAGCCGCCCTTGAGGCCGAAGGTGAACACGGCGCCGCCGCGCCCGCCGAGATATTTGTGCGCGAGGTCGTGATAGGGGCTGTCGCGCAGCCCGGCATAGGAGACCCAGCTCACTGCCGGATGATCCTGTAACCATTTGGCGAGCGCGAGCGCGTTGCTGCAATGCCGGTCCATGCGCAGCGCGAGCGTCTCCATGCCGGTGAGCGCAAGAAAGGCGTTTATCGGCGCGAGCGCGGGGCCAAGGTCGCGCAGGCCGAGCGTCCGCGCGGCGAGGATGAAGGCGAGCGGTCCGAACGCATCGGTGAAGGTCAGCCCGTGATAGGAGACATTGGGTTCGCTCAGCGCGGGATATTTGCCGCCTTTTGACCAGTCGAACGCCCCGGCATCGACGATCAGGCCGCCGATCGCATTGCCATGACCGTTCAGGAATTTGGTCGCCGAATGAACGACGATGTCGGCGCCATGTTCGATCGGGCGGCAGAGCATCGGGGTCGCCATCGTGTTGTCGACGATCAGCGGCACGCCGGCATCGTGCGCGACCTTCGCGATCGCTGCGATATCCTGCACGACCCCGCCCGGATTGGCGAGGCTTTCGATGAAGACCGCGCGCGTCCTGTCGTTGATCGCGGCTGCGACATTCCCCGGATCGTCGGCATCGACGAAATGCGTCGTCCACGCCATCTTGCGAAAGCTCTGCCCCAGCTGGTTGAGCGAGCCGCCATAGAGCTTTTTCGCCGCGACGATCTCGCACCCGGGTTCCATGATCGTATGGAAGGCCAGAAACTGCGCGGCATGGCCCGAGGCAACCGCTAGCGCCGCCTGCCCGCCCTCCAGCGCCGCGATCTTGCCTTCGAGCGCGCCGTTCGTCGGGTTCATGATCCGGGTGTAGATATTCCCGAATTCCTGCAGGTTGAACAAGCGCGACGCATGGTCGACATCGTCGAACACATAGGATGCGGTCTGGTAGATCGGCGTGATCCGCGCCTTGGTCGTCGGATCGGGCGCGGTGCCGGCGTGAACGCTCAGCGTTTCGGGTTTATGGTCGCTCATGCAGCATCCTCCAGCGGGGGCATATTGTGGCCGAGCAGGCGCAGGACGTCGGCGGCGCATTCCACCACATTGCTGCCCGGGCCATAGATGCCCTGCACGCCCGCGTCGCGCAGATAGTCGTAATCCTGCGGCGGAATGACGCCGCCCGCGATCACCTTGATATCGCCGCGCCCCGCCTCGCGCAGCCCCTTGATGAGTTCGGGGATCAGCGTCTTGTGCCCGGCGGCAAGGCTCGACGCGCCGACCGCATCGACCCCGCTTTCGAGCGCGAGCACGACCGTTTCCTCGGGCGTCTGGAACAGAGGCCCGGACACCACATCGAAGCCCATGTCGCTGAATGCCGAGGCGATGACATTGGCGCCGCGGTCGTGTCCATCCTGCCCCATCTTGGCGACGAGAAGCTTGGGCGCGCGGCCCAGACGGCGTTCGACCGCCTTCACCCCATCGACGACCTGCGCCCAGCGGCTGTCGTCCTGATAGGGCGCGGCATAAACACCCTTCACCGGCTTCGGCACCGTGCCGTAGCGCCCGAAGCTAACCTCCATAGCGTCCGAAATTTCGCCTAGCGTCGCGCGCGCGCGCGCCGCATCGACCGCGTGCGCGAGCAGATTGGTCTCGATCGACTGCGGAGCCGCCGCCGCGCGGCGCAGCGCGGTGAGCGCGGCCTGGCAAGCGACCTCGTCGCGGCTCGCCTTGACGCGATTGATCCGTGCGACCTGCGCCTCGCGGACCTTCGTATTATCGACCTCCAGCGTTTCGAGCAGATCCTCGTCCTTCAGGCGATATTTGTTCACGCCGACGATCACATCGTCGCCGCGGTCCACCCTCGCCTGTCGGGCGGCGGCTGCCTCCTCGATCATCGCCTTGGGCCAGCCGGCGGCGACCGCCTTTGCCATGCCGCCTTCGCTCTCGACCCGGTCGATGATCTCCTGCGCCTTGTCGACGAGCTGCTGCGTCAGCGCCTCGATATAATAGCTGCCGCCGAGCGGATCGACGACGTTGCACATGCCCGTTTCTTCCTGGATGACGATCTGCGTATTGCGCGCGATGCGGGCCGAAAAGTCGGTGGGCAGCGCGATCGCCTCGTCGAGCGCGTTGGTGTGCAGCGATTGGGTGCCGCCCAGCATCGCCGCCATCGCCTCGATCGTCGTGCGCATGACATTGTTGTAGGGGTCTTGCTCGGTCAGGCTGACCCCCGACGTCTGGCAATGGGTGCGCAACATCTTGCTGCGCTCGTCCTTCGCGCCCAGCTTCGTCATCGCGCGGTGCCACAGCACGCGCGCGGCGCGCAGCTTGGCGATTTCCATGAAGAAGTTCATGCCGATCGCGAAGAAGAAGGACAGGCGCCCGGCGAACTTGTCGATGTCGAGGCCGCTCGCCACGCCATATTTCACATATTCGATGCCGTCGGCGATGGTGAAGGCCAGCTCCTGCACCTGCGTCGCCCCCGCCTCCTGCATATGATAGCCGGAGATCGAGATGCTGTTGAACTTGGGCATCTCGCGCGACGTGTAGCCGAAGATGTCGCTGATGATCCGCATCGAGGGTTCGGGCGGATAGATGTAGGTGTTCCGGACCATGAACTCCTTCAAAATGTCGTTCTGGATGGTCCCGTCGAGCAGCTTGCGCTCGACCCCCTGCTCCTCGCCCGCGACGATGAAAAAGGCTAGGATCGGGATCACCGCGCCGTTCATCGTCATCGACACCGACATCTGGTCGAGCGGGATGCCGTCGAACAGGATTTTCATATCCTCGACGCTGTCGATCGCCACCCCCGCCTTGCCGACGTCGCCGACGACGCGCGGATGATCACTGTCATAACCGCGGTGGGTGGCAAGGTCGAAGGCGACCGACAGGCCCTTCTGTCCCGCCGCGAGGTTGCGGCGATAGAAGGCATTCGATTCCTCGGCGGTCGAGAAGCCCGCATATTGCCGGATCGTCCACGGCCGCCCCGCATACATCGACGCCCGCACGCCGCGCGTGAAGGGCGCAAAGCCGGGCAGACCCGGATCGGTGGTTACGTCCTCCGCCGTATAGAGCGGTTTGACATCGATCCCCTCCGGCGTGTGCCAGGTGAGATCTTTACCCTTCACTTCCTTGTCGGCGGCGGCGGCCCATTGGTCGAGGGTCGGTTTGTCGGTCATCTCAGTCTTCCGATCTGGTCATATTCTTCAAGTATCGAGATCAGCGCTTCGGCATTACCGCGCGCGTCGTTGAGCGGGTCATGGTCATGCACCGTTGTCCGGCGCTTTTTCCAACCCCGCGTGTCGCCGAAATTCCCGCGAAGGCCCGCGAACAGATCACCGATGCGTCGGGCCGAAAAGCCGAACGGATTAGGAATTCCTGCGCTGGCAAATCCATGGTTGATCCATTGCCAGTCGAACGCTGGATTGTCGGACCAAAACACTAAACGATCGACTGCGAGCCCCTTCAGCCAATCGTCGAATTCGACCATCGCGTCCCCAAGCGTTACCGTTGCCGTCTCGACATGCTGCGCATGCGTCAAGCCTATCGACGCGTAGGCCGCATCGACATGGCTGTCCGAATAAGGATAGATCACGGGCGATCGCCAGCCGCGCTCCAGCGCCGGCTCGACGACAAACGCACCGAAATTGATCATGCTCCCGAAACCGGGGCATGGACCGGATGCTTCGCAATCTATGACGATGTGCGCTTTCATCCGAACTCAGTGCCCGCCCTTCGGCGTTTCCATAATTTCGGTGAGCACCCCTCCCATATCTTTGGGGTGTAGAAAGAAAATCAGCGTCCCGTGCGCGCCGATCCGCGGCTCGCCCAGCACGCGCTTGCCCATCGCCTCGAATTCGGCCTTGGCGGCGTGAATATCCGGCACTTCGTAGCACATGTGATGCTGCCCGCCCGCCGGGTTCTTTTCGAGGAACCCCGCGATCGACGTGTTGCCCGGCAGCGGCTCGATCAGTTCGATCTGGGTGCCATCGAGCGCCCCGCCCGCTCCGGGCGTGTCGACGAAGCACACTTTGACGCCCTGATCGGGCAAGTCGAAAGGCTCATGGATCTTCGTCGCGCCCATCACGTCGCGGTAGAAGACGATACTGTCGGCGATCGACGGCGTCGCAACGCCGATATGGTTGAGACGACCTAGTTTCATAATGCACCTTCCAATTGCTCTCCCGAACAGGCTTCGTAGAAAGCGATGCCGAGCTCGGTAAATCCTACGAGCTCGACATAATATGAATAATTGCTCACAAGCTGTATCGGCACTCTGTTAAACTGAAGCACCCTCGCCCGTTCAAGTATTTGAATCTCGATTTGACTTTGGGAGTACCATGTTTCCGTGGTCATGCTCAGAACCGCCCGTTCTTCTTTTCTTCCAGGCAAAACGCAAAATGCAGTTCGAACAGGTAAGGGAATGCCGGGGTTCGCTAGCTGCCGATGAACCTCATCAGAATCACCTTCAGCAAGGGGGAAGCGGTCAATAATCGCACTGACGACACGCTCTTGGATTTGAGTACTCGCCGACCTTAAGCCTGACCGATGCGCGACGGACATTCCAGCAATCTGCTCCCGGTAATAGGAGACTAACCCCTTTAGAACGCCCGCCTCGTTAGGACCGACGACCGCCATAATATCTGAAAATACAGCAAAGATATTTGCTTCGGCTTTTCCACTGGCCGCTGATACAAAGAGATTCGCCCACCACTCAGTAATCTCGCCATCATCGTCAGAGAACGACGCATCGGCGATCATTCTAGTGAGCAGCCCGGATCGGATAGGCAAAAGTTCAATATCTTTGGCTTTGGCAATTTCCTCGGCCCGCCCAAAGATCAGCGGCACACGCGCTTGCAGATGCGCTCTGAGGTTCTGACCAAGCGCTTCAGCGCTTGGTCCAAACACCTTTCCGGCGAACCAAGCGCCTGCGCCCATCAATACGCCGTCAGGAGAGATTAATGAATCAGCCATGCTCACAGCGGAATATTGTCATGCTTCTTCCACGGATTCTCCAACTGCTTGTTCCGCAGCTTGCGTAGCCCCAGCGCGATCCGCTTGCGCGTATTATGCGGATGGATGACCTCGTCGATATAACCGCGTGACGCCGCCACGAACGGATTGGCGAAGCGGTCCTCATATTCCTTCGTGCGCTGCGCGATCTTTTCGGGGTCGCCCATGTCGGCGCGGAAGATGATCTCGACTGCGCCCTTCGCGCCCATCACCGCAATCTCGGCGGTCGGCCACGCATAGTTCAAATCGCCGCGCAGATGCTTCGACGCCATCACGTCATAGGCGCCGCCATAGGCCTTGCGCGTGATCACGGTGATCTTGGGCACCGTCGCCTCGGCATAGGCGAAGAGCAGCTTCGCGCCATGCTTGATGATGCCATTATATTCCTGCGCGGTGCCGGGTAGGAAACCGGGGACATCGACGAAGGTCACGATCGGAATTTCGAACGCGTCGCAGAAACGCACGAAGCGCGCCGCCTTCTTCGACGAATTGATGTCGAGCACCCCCGCGAGCACCAGCGGCTGGTTCGCGACGATGCCCACGGTGCGCCCTTCGATGCGCCCGAAGCCGCAGATGATGTTCGCGGCGTGGGCCGGCTGCACTTCAAAGAAATCGCCCTCGTCGACCGTCTTGCGGATCAGCTCGTGCATGTCATAGGGCTGGTTCGCGTTGGGCGGGATCAGCGTGTCGAGGCTCATCTCGGCGCGGTCGTAGGGATCGCTCGTCGGGCGCACCGGCACGCCGCTGCGGTTGTTTTCGGGCAGATAATCGAAGAAGTCGCGCGCCGCGAGCAGCGCCTCGATGTCATTCTCGAACGCCAGATCGGCGACCGAGCTTTTGGTTGTGTGGGTGATCGCGCCGCCGAGTTCTTCCTGCGTCACCACTTCGTTGGTCACCGTCTTCACGACGTCGGGGCCGGTGACGAACATATAGCTACTATCCTTCACCATGAAGATGAAGTCTGTCATCGCCGGGCTGTACACCGCGCCGCCCGCGCACGGCCCCATGATCAGCGAAATCTGCGGCACGACGCCCGACGCCAGCACATTCTTCTGGAACACGTCGGCATAGCCGCCCAGGCTCGCCACACCTTCCTGGATACGCGCGCCGCCGCTGTCATTGAGGCCGATGACCGGCGCACCGACCAGCATTGCCTTTTCCATCACCTTGCAGATTTTTTCGGCGTGACGCTTGGACAGCGAGCCGCCGAAGACGGTGAAATCCTGGCTGAAGACATAGACGAGGCGGCCATTGATCGTCCCCGATCCGGTAACGACGCCATCGCCCGGAATCTTCTGATCCTGCATGCCGAAATCGACGCAGTCATGCTCGACATAGGTGTCGAGCTCCTCGAACGAATCTTCGTCGAGCAGCACCAGCAGTCGCTCGCGCGCGGTCAGCTTGCCCTTGGCATGCTGGGCATCGATACGCTTCTGCCCGCCTCCCAAAGCGGCAGCGGCGCGGCGGCGTTCCATTTCGGCAATATTGGCGGACACTCGGCTTCTCCGGTTTTCTGGAGCCTGCCATCTGCGCCCGCGGCGCCCGCTATGCAAATGCGAATTTGCAAAGTTGCAAAGTTGCATTTTGCAAAGTAGTCATTCTTCGCAGAAAAGGAGAAGGCTCGTGAGCCGCCAGCGCATCTTTGCCGGCGCCCGTTTGCGCCAGCTTCGCACCGAACGGGGCATCCGGCAGGCCGATTTCGCCGAAAGGATCGGCATTTCGACATCCTATCTCAGCCAGATCGAGCATGACGACCGGCCGTTGACCCCTGCCCTGCTCGACCGGCTGCAAAGGCTTTTCCCGCTTGAATGGGAGGAGGTTGCCGCCGATGCCGGTGACCGCCGCGCCGGAGCGCTGCGCGAGGCGGCGGCCGATCCGCTGTTCGCCGCCGCACCGCTGGCACCCGAACAGCTCGAGCGCGCCGCGTTGCAGCAACCGCAGCTCGCCGATCAGTTCGTCGCGCTCCACGCCGCCTATCGCCGCGCGGGCCAGCGGCTCCAGATCATCGACGAAGCGATGACCGGCGGCACCGCCGAGGGCAGCCGCCTGCCGTGGGAGGAGGTGCGCGACTGGTTCCACGAGGCGGGCAATTATGTCGATCGGCTGGACCGCGCAGCCGAGACGCTGGCGGGCCAGCTGCGCGGCCGCGACCCGTCGCCCGCGATCGAGACGATCGAACGGCGGCTGCGCGAGGCGCTGGGCATTTCGATCGTCTATCGCCAGCATCAGGTGCTGCGCGACTTCGACGCGACGATGCGCCACCTGATCATCGATCCGTCGCAGCCCGCCGAAACACGACGCTTTCAACTCGCGCACCAGCTGGCAGCGCTGGCGCTCGCGCGCGAGATTGCTGCGGTGATCGAAGCGTCGCCGCTGCGCACCGCCGCGGCGCGCCAGTTGCTCCACGTCGGCCTCGCCAACTATGCTGCGGGCGCGGTGCTGATGCCCTATGCCGCCTTTCGCGCCAGCGCCCGCGCGGTGCGGCACGACATCGACCGGCTGCGGCTCGACTATGGCGTCAGCTTCGAACAGGCGTGCCATCGCCTCTCGACGCTCCAGCGCCCGGGCGCGCGGGGCATCCCGATGTTCTTCTGTCGCGTCGACATGGCGGGCAATATCACCAAGCGGCATAGCGCCACCCGCCTGCAATTCGCGCGCTTCGGCGGTGCGTGTCCATTATGGATCGTCCACGAGGCGGCGGCGATCCCCGACCGCATATTGTTCCAGCTCGCCGAGACACCCGATGGGCTGCGCTATGTGTCGATGGCAAAGGGGCTCGTGAAACCGTCGGGCAGCTATGCGCGCTCGCCGCGCCGCTATGCCGTGGCGCTGGGGTGCGAGGCGCAATATGCCGCCGATTTCGTCTATGCCGACGGAGTCGATGTGACGGCGCCGCACGCCGCGACGCGTATCGGATCATCGTGCCGCATCTGTCCGCGCGACGACTGCGACCAACGCGCCTTTCCGCCGAGCGACCGGCCGATCTTGGTCGACCCCGACCGGCGCGACGTGGTGCCCTACCGCATCGGCTAGCGAAACGTCATTGCAAGCAGAGCGAAGCAATGACGAAGATGCTCACACCTTCACGATCCCCCGCTCGATCAGGCTGTGCGCCGTCGCCAGCACCGCCTCCTCGGGCGTCCGCATCGTCCAGCCGAGCGTTTCCATCGCGTGACGGCTGTCGCCGCCGCGGACGTTGCCCAGCTCGGCGACGAGCTGCTTGAGTTCGGGGCGGAAGATCGCGAATGTCTTGAGCAGCCAGTCGGGCATCCGCCGCGTCGGCACCTTGCGCGCCTGCTCGCCCAGGTTCGCGGTCAGGATGTTGGCGACATCGATCATCTTCAGGAACGGCCCCGAACAGACATAGCGCTCGTCCCGGATGCCCGGCGCGGTGAGCGCGCGATAATGAAGGTCGGCAACGTCGCGCACGTCGATGATGCCGAAGCCGACGTCGGGACACATCGGCACCTTGCCCTCGAGCAATTGTTTCACGACCTCGATCGACGTCGAGAGATCGTCGGACAGCAGCGGCCCGAACACCGCCGCGGGATTGACCGAGGCGAATTCCATGTCGCCGCCCTCCGACGCCACCCAATCGCGCGCCGCGCGCTCGGCGACGGTTTTCGAGCGCGGATAGGGCATGACCGCCGGATTATCGAGGTTCGTCCAATCGGCTTCGCTGTAGATGCCGCCACCATCGCCATGCCCATAGGCGATCGCCGCCATCGACGAGGTGAGCACGAAGCGCCGCACCCCCGCTGCCCTGGCGAAACGCAGCGCGCGCAACGCGCCTTCGCGCGCCGGAACCACCAGTTCATCAGCATGCTCGGGAACCCCCATCGGAAAGGGCGAAGCGACATGCGCAACATGGCTGCATCCGGCCATCGCCTCCGCCCAGCCCAGATCATGCTCCAGATCGGCCGCGAAGAATCGGAGGCGATCATTGTCGACGGCCAGCCACCCGCGCACCTGGGCTTCGCGCTTCAGGCTGCGCACCGTTGTGTGAACCGTCCAGCCATTGTCGATCAACTGCCGGATCAGAAAGCCGGCGATATAGCCGCTGCCGCCCGTTACCAATATCGTGCCCGTCATCCGCACCTCTCCTCGCCGCATTTGCGAAGAATAGCAGATAGGCCGCGTGGTCGCCGCTTATTTCAGCAGCACCAGTTCCTCGGCCATGCTGGGGTGCAGGGCGACCGTCGCGTCGAAGTCGGCCTTGGTCAGCCCCGCCTTCACGGCGACGGCGGCGGCCTGCAAAATTTCGGGCGCGTCGGGGCCGATCATATGAAGGCCGACGACCTGATCGGTCGCCGCATTGACGACCATCTTGTACAGCGCCCGTTCGTTGCGGCCGGCGAGGACATTTTTCATCGCCCGGAAATCGCTGGTGTAGATGCGCACTGCGCCCAGCTTGTTGCGTGCCTCTGCCTCGGTCATCCCGACCGCGCCGATCGGGGGATGGCTGAACACCGCGCTCGGGACATTGGCATAGTCGACGGTCGTCGGCTTGCCGCCGAAAACGCTGTCGGCGAACGCCTGCCCCTCGCGGATCGCCACCGGCGTCAGCTGGATACGATTGGTCACATCGCCGACGGCATAGATGCTCGGCACCGACGACTGATTATTGTCATCGACCTTGACCGCACCATCCTTGTCGAGTTCGACACCCGCCGCTTCCAGACCCAGCCCCTTGGTGTTCGGTACCCGTCCGGTCGCGACGAGCACCGCATCGGCGGCGATCGGATCGCAATTTTCGAGATGGACCATCAGCGATCCGTCATCCTGTTTCTCGATCGACTTGAACGGCGCGTTGAAGCGGAATTCGATCCCCTTGGTCATCGAAATCTGGAGCAGACGGTCGCGGATCTGCTCGTCATAGCCGCGCAGTATCGCGTCGCCGCGGTTGACGATCGTCACCTTGCTGCCGAATTCGTTGAAGATGCCCGCAAATTCATTGGCGATATAGCCGCCGCCAGCAATCACCACGCGCTTCGGCAGACTGTCGAGGTGAAACACCTCGTTCGACGTGATCGCATGTTCGCTGCCCGGAAATTCGGGGACGAAGGGCCAGCCGCCGGTCGCCACCAGGATGCGTTCGGCGGTGAGTTCGGTCCCGTCGGCGAGCCGTACCTTTTGCGGACCGACGACGGTCGCGCGCGTCTTGAGGACCGTAACCTTGTGATTATCGAGCGTCTGACCGTAGAGACCTTCGAGACGCGTCACTTCGCCCAGCACATTGTCGCGCAGCCGCTGCCAGTCGAAATGGCAATCGGGAACGTCCCAGCCGAAATGCCGCGCGTCCTTCAGATCTTCTGCAAAGTGCGCCCCATAGACGAGCAGCTTCTTGGGCACGCAGCCGCGAATGACGCAGGTGCCGCCGACCCGATGCTCCTCGGCGACCGCAACGCGCGCGCCGTGTGACGCCGCGACCCGGCTCGCGCGAACGCCGCCCGACCCGGCGCCGATGACAAACAGGTCATAGTCGAAATCGCTCATGGAATTACCTCTGACACTTGTCGCTGACATTCGCGGCGAGAGCCTATGTGGTTACGCCGCGCCGTCTTGCCAATCGAATATTTGGATCGGCGTGATCGCTTCGGGTTCTGACCCTAGTCCCCCAGCGCGGCCTGCATCAACGCTTCGGTCGCCGGATCGAACTGCACCGTACCTTCGGCCAGCCCCTTCGCCATTTCCTTGCCCAGCTCGACCCCGAACTGATCGAAGGGATTGATGCCGAGCAGCACGGCGTTGGCGAAAACGCGATGCTCGTAGAAGGCGATCAGCGCACCCAGACTATGCGGCGTCACCTGTTCGAGCAGGATCGTCGTCGACGGGCGGTTGCCGGGATAGGCGCGCGCGCCGTCCTCGCTCGCACGGCCGGTCATCAGCGCCGCGCCTTGTGCGATGCAGTTGGCAACCAGCGTTTCGTGGTGCGCATCGTCGAGGATATGATCGGGTTCGCGGGCGACGACGAATTCGACCGGGGTCAAATGCGTGCCCTGATGCAGAAGCTGGAACACCGCATGCTGCGCGTCGGTGCCAACGCCGCCCCAAGTAATCGGCGCGCTCTGCTGCGCGAGCGGCGCGCCGTCCAGCGTCACCCGCTTGCCGTTCGATTCCATTTCAAGCTGTTGCAGATAGGCGGGCAGCAGCCGCAGGCGTTCGTCATAGGCAAAGACAGCGCGCGTCTGGCAGCCTAGCCGGTTGGCGTAAATCTGGTCGGCGAAAGCGGCGAGCAGGCAGATATTGTCGGCGCCGTCGGCGAGCCGGAAATGGCGGTCCATCTCCGCCGCGCCTTCGAGCATGTCCTGAAAAGCATCCCAGCCGAGCGCCAGCGCCGCCGGAAAGCCGATCGACGACCAGAGCGAGTAGCGCCCGCCAACGGTTTCGCTGAACGGCAGGATGCGCGTTTCGTCGATACCCCATTCGACCGCGCGTTCGGGATTGGCGGTCAGCGCTATGAAACGGCCGACCGGATCATCGACGCCCGCCTCCTCGAGCCATTGCAGCGCCGAGGCCGCGTTGAGCAGCGTCTCGGTCGTCGTGAAGGTTTTCGACGCAACCGCCACGAGCGTATAGGCCGGGTCGAATTTGGCGAAGACCTCGGCGAGCGCGGCCCCATCGACGTTCGAGACGATAGCCACGTCGTAGCGCGAGCCATGCCGCCCCAGCGCATCGATCAAGAGGTCGGGGCCGAGCGCCGAGCCGCCGATGCCGATGTGGAGCAGATGGCGGATTTCGCCGAACGCATCGGCCTCGATCGCGTCGATCAGCATCCGCATCCGCTGGTGCAGCATCTGCGCGCGGTGGACCGATTCCGGCGCGCCGTCGCCGCGCTCGGCGCTATGCTCGGCGGCACGGTCCTCGCTCGGATTGGCGATCCCGCCCGAAAACAGCGTGCGGCGGCGCCCCGCGAAATCCTGCGCCTCGGCCAACCGGTTCAAAATCGCAATCGCCGGAGCATCGAGGTGCGTCTTGGCAAAATCGAACCGGATATCGGCAACGCTGCGCACCAGCGCCTGCAAACGCGCCGCGGGATCGGCAAGCACAAGGTCGGAAAGTGTTTGGGGCTGCCAGTCGGCGAGCGCCTGCCATGCGTTTGCGGCCGTGGTCATCGAATATTCCTTGCTGCCCCTTCGTATCGGACACGGTCGAGCCGTCCATCGGCAAGGTGCCTTACGGATGGGCATCCCGACGACGCTCGACGCGAACGGGGTTGATAGGGTTCGCCAACCTCATAAGCGTGCAGGAGCGCCCATACCAGCGTCATCCGCCGATATTTGCTTGACGCGCAGACCTATTCACCGTCAATGCGCCCCCATGACCGATGCCAGCATACCCGCCGAAAAGCCCGCCCCCGCGACACCCGAACCCGCGCCCGTTTCCGCCAAGGAAGAAGCGGTCGACACGATCCGCTTTCTCGCGCTGCTCGCGATCGCGGTGCTGATCTTTCGCAGCTTCTTTCTGTCGCCCTTCAACATTCCGTCAGAATCGATGCAGCCGCGCCTGCTGATCGGCGACTATCTGCTCGTGAACAAGATGGCTTACGGCTATTCGAAATACAGCCTGCCGTTCAGCGTGCCGCTGATCCCCGGCCGCATTTTCGCGCGTACGCCCGATCGCGGCGACGTTGTCGTGTTCAAGGCGCCGCCGGTCAACGACAACGACTATATCAAGCGCGTGATCGGCCTGCCCGGCGACACGATCCAGGTGAAGGACGGCATCGTCTGGCTGAACGGCAAGCCGCTAAAGCGCGAACCGATGGCCGATTTCGTCATTCCTGTGACGCAGAACATGATCGACGCGTCGCGCGCCAACGGCACCCTCCCCTGCTATTCGCCCGAGTTCGAAGAGATCGGCGCGAACGGCCAGCGTCAGTGCCGCTACAAGCGCTTCAAGGAAACGCTGCCCAGCGGCAAGAGCTACGCGATCCTCGATATCACCTCGATCCCCGAGGATAATACAGCGCCCGTGACGGTGCCCGCCGGCCATCTGTTCCTGATGGGCGATAATCGCGACCGCAGCGCCGACAGCCGCTTCCCCGCCGTCGAGGGTCAAGGCATCGGGCTGGTGCCCGAGGAAAATCTTGTCGGCCATGCGCTGGTGACGATGTTCTCCACCGACGGGTCGGCAAGCTGGATCAACCCGATCAGCTGGTTCACCGCCGCCCGCTGGAACCGCGCCGGGGAAGGCTTTTGAACGAAGGCGTCTCCGCGGAAACGCTTTCCGCCATTACCGGCGCAACGCCCCGCGACCTTGGCCTCTACCGCGAGGCGCTGACCCACGGCAGCAGCGGTGCGGGCGATTATCAGCGGCTGGAATTTCTGGGCGATCGCGTGCTCGGGCTCGTCATTGCGTCCGAATTGTTCGCCCGCTTTCCGAAGGCTGCCGAGGGCGAATTGTCATCGCGGCTGCACGCGCTCGCGTCGGGCGAAACCTGCGCGCGGATCGCGCAGGCGCTCGATCTCACCGCGCATGTCCGCTTCGGCGCGCAGGCGATCGGCGACGGCGGGCGGCATAGCGACAATATCGCCGCCGACGTGCTCGAAGCGCTGATCGGCGCGCTGTGGCTCGACCTTGGCCAGGACGCCGCGCGGGCATTCATCGTCCGCAATTGGGGGAGCATGATCGAAGGCCAGGTCGCTGCGCCCAAACATCCCAAGGCGGCACTCCAGGAATGGGCGCTCGCCCGCAAGCGCAAGCCCCCCGAATATCGCCTCGTCCGCCGCGATGGCCCCGACCACGCCCCGCGCTTTCGCGTCGCCGTCGCGATCGGCAAGCTCGCCGAGGCCGAAGGCGACGGCCCCTCGAAGCAGGCTGCCGAGAAGGCGGCCGCAACCGCCCTGCTCGAAATCTTGACCCAGGAAGACGTAAAATGACCCAGCGCTGCGGTTTCGTGGCGGTCGTCGGCGCCCCGAACGCCGGCAAATCGACCCTCGTCAACGCCCTTGTCGGCCAGAAGGTCGCCATCGTCAGCCCCAAGGCGCAGACGACGCGCACCCGCCTGATGGGCGTCGCGATGGACGGCGACACGCAGATCATCCTGATCGACACGCCGGGCATCTTCGCGCCCACCCGCCGGCTCGACCGCGCGATGGTCGCCGCGGCGTGGGGCAGCCTGGAGGAAGCCGAAGCCATCCTTGTCATGGTTGACGCCGCGGCCAAGCTGACGGGCCGCGTCGAACGCGTGCTGGAAGGAGTCGCGAACCGGCCCGAGAAGAAATATCTGGTGCTGAACAAGGTCGATCTGACCAAGAAGGACAAGCTGCTCACCATCGCGACCGAGCTGAACGCCCGGCTCGCCTTCGACGAAACCTTCTTCATCGCGGCGAGCAGCGGCGACGGCGTGCCCGAGCTCAAGGCGCACCTTGCGGCGCTGATGCCCGAAGGACCGTGGCATTTCCCCGAGGATGAAGTCAGCGACGCACCCGAGCGGATGCTCGCGGCCGAAATCACGCGCGAGCAGCTCTATCGCCAGCTCCATGAGGAATTGCCCTATCAGTCGACGGTCGAAACCGAGTTGTTCAAGACCCGTCCCGACGGCAGTGCCGAAATCCACCAGCAGATTTTTGTCGCGCGCGACAACCAGCGCGCGATCGTCCTCGGCAAGGGCGGCGCCCGCATCAAAGAAATTGGCGCAAAAGCCCGCGCCGAGCTCGCCGAACTGATGGGCCGCAAGGTCCACCTTTTCCTGCACGTGAAGGTCAAGGAAAATTGGGATGAGGACCGCGGCGTCTATCGCGACATGGGCCTCGACTGGGTCGATTGAGCGGCGACATGGCGCACGACCCCTTCAACACCCCTGGCGACCGGTTCCGAGCGGTCTTCCGCTATTGGCAGGCCTATCTGCTCATCGCCGTGCTGATCGCGCTCGTCATCGAGCGCGACCGTTTCGCGAGCAGCGGCAAGGATCATCTGGTCGCCGGCGAAGTCATGCGGATCGAAACGCGGCCCGGCAAGCCGGAGCAGGCCCTCGTGCGCGTCAACAGCCTGCAGCAGGCGACGGTCGCGCTGCCCGCCAACGCGCATTGCCATAGCGGATCGAAAATCCGCCTTGTTCGTCACGACGACGTCGCCCAGCACGCCTTCCGCGCCGCCGATCCGCCCTGCGCGGGATAAGCGATGGAGCTTGGGCCGGTCGCCCAAGCAACATCACGCGTCCTTCGCGGCCTTCTTCTTTGCCGGCGCCTTCTTGGCGGCGGGCTTTTTAGCGGCAGCTTTCTTCGCGGGCGCCTTCTTCTTGCCCTTCGCCGGGCCCTTTGCGGCGCGGGCGTCGATAAGGGCGACGGCTTCCTCGACGGTCAGCGCCTCGGGCTCGACCGTCTTGGGCAGCGTGGCGTTGGTCGTGCCGTCGGTCACATAAGGTCCGAAGCGTCCGGCCATCAGCTTCATCTCGCCGCCGCTCGTCGGGTGGGGTCCGAAGGTCTTCAATGGCTCGGCCTTGGCGCGCCCGCGGCCGCCGCCGTTGGCCGCATCGGCGATACGCGCCACCGCCGCGTTCATGCCGATGTCGAAAATTTCCGCGGTGCCCGTCAGCTTCGCATATTTGCCGTCATGGAGCAGATAGGGACCATAGCGCCCCAGCCCCGCAACGATCGGCTTGCCGGTTTCGGGGTGCATCCCGACGTCGCGCGGCAGGCTCAAGAGCCGGAGCGCATAGTCGAGGTCGAAATCCTCCCCCGGAATATCCTTCGGAATCGACGACCGCTTCGCCTCCTTGCCGTCGCCAAGCTGAATGTACGGTCCGAACCGGCCGCTGCGCTTCGTCACCTCAAGCCCGCTTTCGGGATCGGTGCCGAGCGTTTCGGGGCCGGCGTCGGCGCCGTCGCTGCCGCCCGGCTGCGCGAATTTGCGCGTGAATTTGCACTCGGGATAGTTGCTGCACGCGATGAAGGGCCCGAAGCGCCCGCCGCGCAGTGCCAGTCGTCCGGTGCCGCAATTCGGGCAGACGCGCGGATCGCTGCCGTCGCCCTTGTCGGGGAAAAGATAGGGGCCGAGAAACTCGTCGAGCGCCGCAGTGATTTCCGACGGCTTCTGCTCCATCACCTCGCCGGTGCGCGGCTTGAAGTCGCGCCAGAAGCGTTCGAGCACCGCCTGCCACTGGGCGCGGCCGCCCGACACATCGTCGAGCTCTTCTTCGAGCCCCGCGGTGAAATCATATTCGACATAGCGGCCGAAGAAGCGTTCGAGGAAAGCGGTGAGCAGCCGCCCGCTCTCTTCGGGCAGGAAGCGGTTCTTTTCGACGCGCACATAGGCGCGGTCCTTGAGTACCTGCAGGATCGAGGCATAGGTCGACGGGCGTCCGATGCCGAGCTCCTCCATCTTCTTGACCAGGCTCGCTTCCGAATAGCGCGGCGGCGGCTGGGTTTCGTGCGCTTCGACCTCGACTCCCGTCTTGGCCGGGGCATCGCCCTTCGCCATCGCGGGGAGCAGGCGCGCGTCGTCGTCCTCGCTGCTGTCGTCGCGGCCCTCATCATAAAGCGCGAGGAAGCCCGGGAATTTGATGACCTGCCCGGTCGCGCGGAGCATCGTCTTGCCTGTTCCGTCGCTCAGGTCGACGCTGGTGCGTTCGAGCCGCGCCGAGGCCATCTGGCTCGCCAGCGCACGCTTCCAGATCAGATCGTAGAGGCGCGCATGATCGCCGCCGCCGACCTTGTCCTTGCCGAAATCGGTCGGACGGATCGCCTCGTGCGCTTCTTGCGCGTTCTTCGCTTTGGTCTGATACTGGCGCGGCTGGTCGGGGACATAGCCGCCGTCGTAGCGATCGGCGATCGCCCGCCGCGCGGCGCTGATCGCGCTGCCATCCATCTGCACACCATCGGTACGCATGTAAGTGATCGCGCCGTCCTCATAGAGATCCTGCGCGACCCGCATCGTGTGGCTGGCCGAAAAGCCGAGCTTGCGCGCAGCTTCCTGTTGCAGGGTCGAGGTCGTGAAGGGCGGCGGCGGGTTGCGCGTCAGCGGCTTGGTTTCGACGCTGTCGACGGTGAAATGCCCCGCCTTCACATCGGCTTCGGCGGCGCGTGCATCGGCTTCGTTGGTGATCGACAGGCGCTCGATCTTGTCGCCGCGCCAGCGCGCGAGCCGCGCCTTGAACGGCGTACCGCCCATTTCGAACTGGCCGGTGATCGACCAATATTGCTGCGCAACAAAGGCTTCGATTTCGCGTTCGCGTTCGACGACGAGGCGCAGCGCCACCGACTGGACACGGCCCGCCGATTTGGCGCCGGGCAGCTTGCGCCACAGCACTGGCGACAGGGTGAAACCGACGAGATAATCGAGCGCGCGGCGCGCGCGGTACGCGTCGATCAGATCGTCGTCGAGGCCGCGCGGATGCGCCATCGCATCGGTCACCGCCTGCTTGGTGATCGCGTTGAAGGTCACGCGGTCGACCTTTTGCGGCAGCGCCTTTTTCTGGCGCAGCAATTCCTGCACGTGCCAGCTGATCGCCTCGCCCTCGCGATCGGGGTCGGTCGCGAGAATCAGACGGTCGGCCTGCTTCGCGGCGTCCTGAATATCCTTCAGTCGCTTTGCCTTGTCTGGATAGAGCTGCCACTCCATCGAAAAATCGTCATCCGGATCGACCGAGCCGTCCTTGGGCGGCAGGTCGCGGACGTGACCATAGCTGGCCAGCACCTTGAAATCACGGCCGAGATATTTCTCGATCGTCTTCGCCTTGGCGGGCGATTCCACAATCACCAATTGCATCGAAAATTCGTTTCCCCGAAAACTCTTACGTACGTACGCGCGAGGGTGGCGGGCGCCGCTCCCCTCCGTCAAGAGGGGAAATAGAGCGCCCGCCGTCGGGGATCAACGCAATGCGCCAAGTCTTCCGAGCAACAATTCGCTTGCCAGGCTCGCTGCTTTCGCCGCGCCCTCCTCATAATTTCCCGGCTTTGCGGTGAACTGGAACTTGCGCGTTTTGCCGAACATCGGCAGGTCGATGTTCGCTGCCGCTGCAAGGCCGCCTGCCACATTGGCAGCCGATTGCACGGCTTTTTCGGTGCCGGTCGATGCATCGCTCTTGTCGATGAACTCGCCTTCGACGCCGATGGGGGCCTTGACCGTAATGACCGCCTGCTTGCCCGACGGGGCAATAAGCGTCATGCGCGAATAGTCTGCGCTGACAGACAGGCCGCTGTTTACGTTGACCCCGCCGCCGAAGCTGAAAAAGCCCGGGCGCTTCTGATCCGAAAAGTCGATAAGATAGACGACATCGATCACGCCGACGCCCGTTTGCTTGGCGTAATTGGACAGGGCCATATTCGCCTGCCCCGCCGACATATTGATCCCCATGCTGCTCATACCGGATCCCGTAAAGTCGCCCGGGATCATCAACAGCGACGGGAGCGCACTCGGCTTGTAATAGGTCGCCTTGCCTTTGCTGCCCTTCTCGAGCGCAATATTGACGTCGAGCGGCGCTTCCAGCGACTTGGTCTTTGCGAGGGCCGCATGGCCGAACAGGTCGGCGGCGGATTGAACGACATAGCCGCGCGCGCCCAACTGCGACACGAAATCGGCGTAGGCGGCATCGGTGATGGCCTGCATCATCTCCGGCGTGACGCCGACCAGTTCGCTCTTGGCCTTTGTGGTGCCGCCAAAGGCACCCATCAGACCACCCGTCTTCTTGATCTGGTCCGTAGACTCAAAGATGAAGCCGACATTGAAAGCGCCGATCGTTACCGTCGTCACACCCTTTGCATTGGCTGGCCCTGAAATCTTGACGGGTTCCTGATCCTTCGCAGCGACGACGACAGGCTGAAACAGCATCGCCGCAAGGGCGATGGCCGACAGCAATTTTTTCATGAAATAAACCTCCGACCTCCCGCGGCCGGAATCGAGCCAGCGACGGGAGATTTCCCGACGCAACCCACACCCCTGCATCGGTCAGATGCAGGGGTGTGTCAATGGCTGACGTCAGGGCGTCAGTTGCTGTCCCATTTGAAGTCGGCGGGCAGCACGCATTTGCCGCCGTCATATTGCCCCACGCTGCGGATCACCTCGTCCTTGTCGGGTTCGATGCGGCGGCCGCTGATCTGGCTGTCGATCACCCGGCGCACCAGCGCGTCGAGCCGGGTCACGAGATAGCAGTCGATCGCCGGCGGCGCGTGCGGATTGCCCACCCCGCTGTCGTCAGTCAGGAACAGGTAGCGCGACTGCGTTGCCGCCGCCATCGCGCGCATCGCATATTCGGCCTCGTCGGCGACACCCGACGCGGCAACCGGGGTGATATGGATGCGCTTGGCGCGCGCCGCTTCGGCGGCGGCCCAGGTGCGCCCGACCTTGTCGTCGTGCGGCGGCGCGTCGGCGACGAGCAGCAGCGACTTGACCGCATCGGGACGCCAGGATTGCCCCACCGCGCGGATCATCGCCTGATCCATCGCCTCGGGATAGTCGCCGCCGCCGTTCGCCTCCTGCTGCGCCAGCACCCCCTGCGCGCGGCCGATATCGCGGTCGAAGCCGACAGTGCGCGTCACATAGTCGTCGCCGAGATCGCGGTAGAAGACAAAGCCCACCCGAATGTCGAGGTCGCGGTGCCGCGTCGTGATTGCATTGATGATCGAACGCAGCTCGGACTGAAGATAGCGGATCTCGTCGCCCATGCTGCCGGTCGTGTCGATCACCAGCATCAGGTCGAGCTTGGTTGCTTTCGTCGCCATCTGGCTCGCGGTCAGACCGACAAGCTGGCCGCCCGGCGCATCGGCGACGAGCACCGGACGCGCGTCGGCGATCGTCCGTCCGCCCTGCCGCGCCGACACCGTGATGCGTTCGCTCAACCGGTCGAGCCCCGGAAAGAAGACCGCGCTGCCGTCGGCCTGCGTGGCCATGGTGATGCTGTTGCCGTCGCTGCACGTCACCACGACATCGGCGAAGGGAATGGGCTGCCCGTTACGATCGTTCACCTTCACGGTGACCACGCGCATCGTATCGACGCGCGGCAGGTCGCGGATCTGCTGGCCCAGATTGCTGCGCCCGACATAAGCGGCGTAAAGTTCCGGATTGAGCAGATCGTCATGCTCGCCGGCGGTCAAGATGCCCGACTGCGGCTGCGGCTGCGGATAGGGACGCGGCGGCATCACGGCGCCCGGTGCGCGATCGAAATCGGCCGACGATCCCTTTTCCATGGCGGCGGATTCGGCCGCACCGGCGCTCGCGTCGCTGCGCGAACCGGTAACGACGACGTCGCCCGCCGGCGGCGGCGCCATTTCGGCGACCGGCGCCATAATCGGCGGCGGCGGCGGCGCAGGGGGTGGCGGGGGCGGCGGCGCAGCCATCACCGGCGCCACACTGTCATAGCGACCGCCCTTGCCGCCGGTGGCCGGAACGGGCCGCGGCCGCGTTTCGGGATCGAGCTGCGGCAGCGGCTCGGCATTGCGGCAAAAGCCGCCATTCCAGCCCGGCGCCGCCGCTTGCGCCGCCATGATCGGCAAGGGCGCCGGGCCGGAGGCCAGCAGCGCCGTCAATGTCACACCTGTCAGAAACCTGTTCCGCATCACCCAACTCCCCGGCATGTGATACAATATCATCAGCCTGTCGCCGCGCCGCTGAACCGTGGCTGAACCACGCCGAGCCGTTGAGGACACTAAAGCAGCGACACCCGCGCCCCCGCATGGCGCGCCAGCCGCCCGGCCAGTTCGAGTTCGAGCAGGACCATTTGCACCGACGCGGCAGGATGTCCCGACTGGCGAACGATCTCGTCGATCGCCACCGGCGTCGGGCCGAGCAGGCCGGTCACGACATCGCGGTCCTGCATGCCCGACGGCTCCGGCACCGGCACAGGGGCATATTGCTGCACAGGTTCGCGCACCATGCGCGTGTCGATCGGGCCGAGCGCTTCCAGCACGTCATCGACCGACTGGATCAGCGTCGCGCCCTCGCGGATCAGCATATTGCATCCCTGCGCGCGCGGATCGAGCGGCGAGCCGGGCACGGCCATCACTTCGCGCCCATAGTCGCCAGCGCGCCGGGCCGTGATCAGCGATCCCGACTTCGGCGCCGCTTCGATCACCAGCGTTCCGTGCGCCAGTCCTGCGATGATGCGGTTGCGCGCCGGGAAATGCCGCGCGAGCGGCTCGGTACCGGGCGGCTGTTCGGAAATGAGGAGCTGGTCGGCGCCGATCTTGTCCTGCAAGGCGGCATTCTCGGGCGGGAAGGCTATGTCGATGCCGCTGGCAATGACCGCCGCGGTCGAACCGCCGAGCGCACCGACATGCGCCGCCGTATCGACTCCGCGCGCAAGGCCGCTGACCACGGTCACGTCGCGCGCGGCAAGATCCCTCGCCATCTGCCGCGCAAAGCGGCAGGCGACCGCGGAGGCATTACGCGCGCCGACGATTGCGACGCACGGCCGGCAGAGCATGGCGGCGTCGCCGCGCACGATCAGGATCGGCGGCGCCCCTTCCGCCTCGCGCAGCAGCGCGGGATAGTCGGGCTCGTCATGGAACAGATGCCGCGCCCCGAGGTCGGCGACGCGCGCCATCTCGCGCTCGGCAAGCTCCGCAGGCGCGATGCGCGGTTTGCCGCCGCCGCCGCGCAGCGCAAGCTCGGGCAACGCCGCAAGCGCCGCTTCGCCCGATCCGAAGCGCTGGATCAACTGGTGCCAGCTGACCGGACCGACGTGCGCCGTGCGGATCAGCCGGATCCGCGCCAGCCGCTCGGCGTGCGTCACGCGGCGCCCTTCTGTGCGCCGACGCGCGGCTCGGTTCCGGCGCGCAGCCGCGCGATATTCTCACGGTGGCGCCACAGCACGATCACCGCCAGACCGGCGAGGCCGACCGCATAGACCGGATAGCCGAAGGCAAGCGCCGCTACCGGCGCCGCGACCGCTCCCGCCATCCCGCCGAGCGACGAAATGCGCAGCAGCAACACGGTCCCCAACCACACCGCCGCGAACACCAGCCCGACCGGCCAGGCGAGTGCCAGCGCGAGGCCGAGCAATGTCGCAACGCCCTTGCCGCCGCGAAACTTCAACCAGACCGGATAGCAATGGCCGATCATCGCCGCCGCCCCCGCGATCATCGCGGCATGATCGCCGAGCTGCGGAACGAAATGACGTGCGAGCAGCACCGCGACCGCCCCCTTCGCGCCGTCGAGGATCAGCGTCGCCGCGGCGAGTTCCTTGCGTCCGGTGCGCAGCACATTGGTCGCGCCGATATTGCCCGATCCGATCTGCCGTAGATCGCCGGCGCCGAACGCGCGCGTCAGCAGGACGCCGAACGGAATCGAGCCGAGCAGATAGCCTGCGGCGGTCAACAGAAAGATGGTCATGGCGCTCCCGGGCGTTGGTTCGGGAATATTGTGGCGATGTTGCAGCGGGCAATCAATGGATTCGATGAATGTGGGTGCCGGAACGGACCGGATTGACGCCGGGCGGGCGCATGCTAACCGGCTCGCATGCAGACTCCCGCGCCCGACGCGCCCATTCTTTTTTTCGACAGCGGCCTTGGCGGACTGACCGTCCTCGGGCCGACGCGCGCGCTGCTGCCGACGGCGCCGATCGTCTATGCCGCCGACTATGCCGGCCTGCCCTATGGCAAGAAAAGCGATGCCGAACTCGCGGCGCGTGTGCCGGCGCTGCTCGGCCGGCTGGTCGAACGCTATCATCCCCGGCTCGCCGTCATCGCTTGCAACACGGCATCGACCATCGCGCTTGCGCATGTTCGCGCGGCGCTCGATCTGCCGATCGTGGGCACCGTGCCCGCGATCAAGCCAGCGTCCGAACTGACGCGCAGCGGCGTGATCGGCGTGCTGGGCACCGAAGCAACGGTGCGCCAGCCTTATGTCGACGACCTCAGCGCCAAATTCGCGCGCGACAAGACCGTGCTTCGCCACGGCAGCCCCGAACTCGTCACCGCCGCCGAGGGCAAGCTGCGCGGCGAGCCGGTAGATCCGGCCACGATTGCACGCGCGCTCGCCGGGCTGACCGATCAGGCGGGCGGCGATGCCATCGACGTCATCGTTCTGGCCTGCACCCACTTCCCGCTGCTGCAGGACGAATTGCAGGCAGCGGCCGGACACGGCGTCACGCTGATCGACGGTGCTGCGGGGATCGCGCGGCGGATCGCGCACCTCACCGAAGGGCAGGCGTGGCCCCAGACGGCGGCGCCCGGCATCGCGGTCTTCACGCGCAGCGACGATCGCCCGCCCCCGCCGCTGGCCGCGCTGGCGCCGTATGGCATCGGGCGAATTGAGACAATTTGACCCAATTCTGCGAATCGTTCGCACTGGATTTCACGGAAAATCGCGCGTATTGCCGCCCGGTTATCGCGCCGGCGGGGGCCGCGCACCCGAAACTGCGGGGCATGCAAGTGAACTACGACGATATTTTCGCCCGGGCCATCGACCGCCTTCACGAAGAAGGCCGTTACCGCGTCTTTATCGACATTCTGCGCAACAAGGGGGCCTTCCCCAATGCGCGCTGCTTTGCCGGGCATAACGGGCCGAAGCCGATCACCGTCTGGTGTTCGAACGACTATCTCGCCATGGGCCAGCATCCGAAGGTCATCGCCGCGATGGAAGAAGCGCTGCACGACGTCGGCGCCGGATCGGGCGGCACGCGCAACATCGGCGGCAACACGCACTATCACATCGATCTCGAGGCCGAACTTGCCGATTTGCACGGCAAGGAAGGCGCCCTGCTCTTCACCTCGGGCTATATCTCGAACGAAGCGACGCTCGGCACGCTTGGCAAGCTGCTCCCGAACTGCATCATCTATTCGGACGAACTCAATCACGCCTCGATGATTGCGGGTATCCGCAATTCGGGCTGCGAAAAGCGCGTTTGGCGTCACAACGACCTTGCGCATCTCGAAGAACTGCTCGCCGCCGACGATCCCGACGCGGCGAAGCTGATCGCGTTCGAGGGCGTCTATTCGATGGACGGCGACGTCGCCCCGATCCACGCGATCTGCGACCTCGCCGACAAATATAACGCCCTCACCTATTGCGACGAGGTCCATGCAGTCGGCATGTACGGGCCGCGCGGCGGCGGTATCACCGAACGCGACGAAGCCGCGCACCGCGTGACCATCATCGAAGGCACGCTGGGCAAGGCGTTCGGCGTGATGGGCGGCTATATCGCTGCCGACAAGAATATCGTCGACGTGATCCGCAGCTATGCGCCGGGCTTCATCTTCACGACCAGCCTGTCGCCGGTGCTCGTTGCCGGCGTGCTCGCCAGCGTCCGTCACCTCAAGGGGTCGAGCGAGGAACGCGATGCGCAGCAGGCGGCCGCCGCTTATCTCAAGCAATGTTTCCGCGATGCCGGTCTGCCGGTGATGGATTCGGTGACCCACATCGTCCCGCTGATGGTCGGCGATCCGGTGCGCGCCAAGAAGATCAGCGACATATTGCTCGCCGAATATGGCGTGTATGTGCAGCCGATCAATTTCCCGACCGTGCCGCGCGGCACCGAACGGCTGCGCTTCACGCCCGGCCCGGCGCATGACGAAGCGATGATGCGCGAGCTGACGCAGGCGCTGGTCGAAATCTGGGGCCGGCTCGAACTCGAATTCAAAATCGCCGCGTGACGCAAGCCGAAGCGTATGACGCGGTCGTTCGCGGCCGCCGCTCGATCCGCGGCTTTCTCGACAAGCCCGTTCCGCGCGAACTGATCGCCGAAATCATCGGCGTCGCGATGCGCGCGCCTTCGTCATTCAACAACCAGTGCTGGAATTTCTCGGTCGTCACCGGCGATGCGCTCGCCGCCATCCGCCAGGGCAACACCGACGGCATTCTCGCCGGCAAGCCCGACAGCCGCGAGTTTCGCCGTTTCGACGGCATCGCCGAGGAGCATCGCTTCCGGCAGATCGAAATCGCGAAGCAGCTCTTCGGCGCGATGGGCATTGCGCGCGACGACAAGGACGCGCGGCAGGATTGGGTGCTGCGCGGCTTTCGCCAGTTCGACGCGCCGGTCAGCATCGTCGTAACCTATGACCGGGTGCTGCTCGGCAGCGACATCGCGCCTTTCGATTGCGGGGCGGTGACCAATGCGCTGGTCAACGCCGCCTGGTCGCGCGGGCTGGGGTGCGTCATCAATAGCCAGGGCATCATGCAAAGCCCGGTCGTGCGCGAACATGCGCAAATCCCCGACGATCAGGTCATCATGATCTGCGTCGCCATGGGCTGGCCCGACGAGGCATTTCCGGCCAACGCCGTGGTGTCGAACCGCAAGACCGTCGACGAGGCGGTGCGCTTTGTGGGATTCAGCGACTAGGGGCGGGGATGCCGTCTTAAGCAAAAGACCATGTGCTCCCGCGAAGGCGGGAGCCCATCTCCCGCTGGTTCGATATGGCACCGACCGGAGATGGGTCCCCGCCTTCGCGGGGACACAAGAGCATTATGCTGGCCGCATCATGCCCCAGAAATGGGGACCGCCGCCCGCAACGTCCCATTCGGTCGCGGTCACGAAGCGAAGCCGCTCGTATAGCGGCACATTCTCGGGCGTCGCCGTCTCCAGCCAGCAAGAAAGGCCATCGGCATCGGCGACCGCCGTCTGCGCCCGGATGATCCGCCCGCCGTGCCCCTTTCCCTGATGATCGGGGCGCACGCCGACATAATGGAGATACCAGAAGCGCCCTTTGGGCCGGTGCGCGTCGATGCTGGCCTGCACCTTCAGCCCGCGTGGCAGCGCCGCACCGAAAGTTGCTATGAGCGGCAGCACGGTGCGCAAGAATTCCAGCCCGCCGCTGTGCGCCCGCCCCGGCCCACGCCACAGGGCAGCGGCTGCGCCGGCATGCGATCGCAGCGCTACGCCCGCGCGCATGTCGGCGGGGACGAGCGTGCGGAACAGTCCGCGCAAAGCCCGCGCGCGATGGTCGGGATCGGGCAGTATCCATGACAGGGCGGGATCGGTCTGAAACGCCTGCGCCAGCGTTTCGCCCACCGCCGCCGTATCGCCGGGCCGCGCCGTCACGATTGCCTGTTCCATCATCCGCTCTCCCCCTGTTTGTGCATGGGGATAGCAGCTTTTCAGCGCCGCGCGAGACCCGCGCGGATCGCGTAGCCACGATATAGCCGATCGCAGCTGACCCGCGCGCCGTCGACCTCCGCCGCAAGGCTCGCGATCGCGATCGGCAGATCGGCGCGGGGCGCGACGTGAAAATGCGACAGCCAGCCGAACAGCAATCGGCGCCACAGGCCGGGCAATTCGTCTTGCTGGCCGAAATCCACAATCTCGAGCCGTCCACCCGGTGCGCCGCAGCGCGCCGCTTGCCCTAGCGACCTCCGCCAATCAGGGATCATCGAAAGCGCATAGCTGATGAAAATGCGGTCGAATGTGGGGCGGCCGAACAGCGCCACCGGGTCGAAATCGCACGCGTCGCCGCGAACGAGCGATGCCGCAATCCCGGCTTTTGCAAGCGATGCCTCGGCCTTTTCCAGCATGGCCGCCGATATATCGATCCCGAACAGTTCCGCCCCGGGCCATACTCGACCGACGGCGATCAGATTGCGGCCCGTCCCGCAACCGATCTCGAGCACGCTGCCGTCCGCGGGCGGCGCCAGATCGGCGATCAGCGCGTCGCGGCCGAGCAGATAATATTTGCGCGTTGCATCATAGATGTGGCGCTGACCGCGGTAGACGCGGTCCATCAACGCCCCATGGCTGCTCATATGCCAGCGCCCCGAAGCACATAGAGATGCACACCGCCATATATCGCCGAGCGGTCACGGCGCGCGAAGCCGGCCGATTCCTCGGCCCGATAGTCCCAGCGGCGCAGCAGATCGTCGGGCAGGCGCCCAGGCAGCAGGCTGGGTTCGGCCGCGGTGCGGAACAGCACGCGCGCGCCCGGCCGCGCGGTGCGTGTAACCTCGGTCCACAACGCCGCAAGCTGCGCGTCGCTCATCCAGTCCTGCGCGTCGAGGAAAACATAACGATCGAAGCTCGCGGCGTCCGACGCTGCCAGCATGTCGGTCATATTCGCGTGGAGCATCCGCACGCGCCCCGCCCGCGCCTTGACCGCATCATAATGGCGGGCCTGAAGATAGGGCGGTAACGGCGCCCTGTCATCCTTGGCGTAGCCGCGCCCGAACGCCTGCCAGGCGAAATAATTTTCGGCGAGCGGAAAATCGCAGGCCAGCTTTTCGAGCCGCGCGCGCAGGACATCGGCCATCGGCTTGCCGCCCGCCAATGCGTCATATTGCGCGGGGGGAATGCCGAGCCCGAAAAGCGATGACCGCTGTGCCGTGACCCAGCGAATGAAGCCGCGGTCGAAAAAGGGCGCGAATTTCGCGTCGAAGATTGCGCGCTGTTCGGCGACACTTTTCGCGGTCAGCAGCACACGCGGATCGACGCCGTTCAGCCGCGCCGCCAGATGCGCAAGGCCGATGAAACTGCCGAGCAGGCCGCGCCGATAGACCCCGCGTGCGAAGCCCCCGATCCGGCGCCGTCCCGCAAGATCGCGCCCCTCCCAATAAGCCCGGCTGACCGCGTCGAGATGCGGCGCGATATAATGCTGGTAGTCGGCGATATTCGCCTTGCTGTCGGCATCGCCGAAAAAGCGGCGAAGGCTGGCGTGATCGGGCAAGCGCTCGATCGCGGTGCGCTTCAGATGATTGAGCGCGACATGCGCGGTGTTGAGATCGACCGCGACGATCTCGCCGGGGTCGGCGGTGAGATAGGAGAAGACGTTACAGCCGCCGCTTGCGATCGTCGCGATCCGGTTGCCCGGTTCGATCGCAAGCGCCTCTATATCGACCACCGGGTCTTCCCATATCTGGGCATAGACAAGGCCCTTGAAGGCAAGCGCAAAGGCGCGGTCGAGCAATCGCTGTTTCTGGTCCGCATCCTCGCGGACGACGGCGGTGGCGATCTTGCGATTTGCTTGGCTGGCCATCGGTCATGGTCTCCCGGAAAAGCGATATATCCGGGGCCGCGCATGACAGCCTATGTTGCGATTCCCGCGTCGGTTCGATGACAAATCGGCGACACAGGCGAAAATTATGATCCTATCCCGACATCCCGGCAGAGGCCGGGCTGCCGGGATGGAGGCCAACTAGTCGCGGCAATAGCCCTCGCCGCTCTTGACGATCAGGCATTCCTTCTTGCCCGCCAGATATTTGAGGTCGGTATCGTCGCCGTTGCCGCGATGCAGGCTCAGTTCCTCGCCGCCGCGCTTGAACTTGATGCCATGCTCGCTGTCCCAGCCGTCATATGTGCCCTTGGTGTCGAGATCGGATTGCATCTCCAGCTTGTAATGCTCGGGTTCGGTCGGGGTGATGGTGACATACATGCCCTCGACCCCCGTCCACTTGCCGGCCCAGCTGGCAAAGCGGTGCGGCGCGGTCGCGGGATCGCCTTCAGACGCGGTGTCGGCAACGTCGGCCGGCATTGCGGTTTCGACCGGAACCTCGGTCGTTTCGGTCTTCGCCGGTGCGGGCGCTTCGGCCTTTTGACAACCGGCAAGCAACGCCATCGCTGCAGCGCCTGCCAAAACCATGGTCTTCGTCATCTTGCGTCTCCTTCGCCTTCGTAAACGCGCCAGCGCCGACAAATATCCTTGATGGCTCAGCCGGCAATGATCTCGGCATATTTTTGCGGATCGACATTGCCGCCCGACAGGGTCACCAGCGTCGCCTCGCCCGGCTCGACCTTCCCCGCAAGGATCGCCGCCAGCGCCGCCGCGCCGCCGGGTTCGACGACGAGGTGAAGCTTTTCGAACGCGACGCGCATCGCGTGACGCACTTCATCGCGCGTCACAACCACGCCGCGCACACCGCGCGCCTGCAGCACCGCAAAATTGATCGGCCAGGTCTGCGGCGTCTGCAACGCGTCGCATTCGGTCGGCGCTGCCAGATCCTCTACCGACAAGATTTCGCCGGCGGCGAGGCTACGGGTTACATCGTCCCATCCTTCGGGTTCGACCGCGACGATCTCGGCATCGGCACAGGCGAGCGCCAGTCCCGCCGACAAGCCGCCGCCGCCGCAGCAGGCGACGACCTTGTCGGGCCCCACAATGCCGCGCGCGGCCAGCTGAGCGCGCGCCTCGATCCCCATGCTCCCCTGCCCTTCGATGATCCACGGGTCGCCATAGGCATGGACGAGTGTCCCGCCCTTTTCCTCGATCAGCAGGGCCGCGACGGCATCGCGCGATTCGGTGACGCGGTCATAAAGCACGACTTCGGCGCCAAGCGCGCGCGTTGCCGCGAGCTTCATCTGCGGCGCGTTGCTCGGCATCACAATCGTCGCCTTGATCCCCAGCCGCTTCGCCGCCCAGGCGACACCCTGGGCATGGTTGCCGCTCGATACGCCAACCACGCCCGCCGCCGCCTGATCGGGTGTGAGGTCGGTCAGCCGGTGCCACGCGCCGCGAATCTTGAACGCGCCGACCGGTTGCAGGCATTCGGCCTTGCACCATATCGTTCGCCCGCCAACATCAAGCGGCAGGAGCGGCGTTTGCGGCAGGAGTGCAGCGACTTTGACCGCCGCGCGTTCCACTCCGGCGAGGCTCGGCGCGCGGTCGGGGCTGGGCAAGGGATCGGGGCTTTGCTGTGTCATGGCTTCGTCCTATAGGGCGCGGCATACAAGACAAGCGGCGATGATCGCCGCGACAGGAGATTTTCGAATGACCAAGGTTCTGGTGATCGGCGCCGGTGGCGTCGGATCGGTTGCGGTTCACAAGATGGCGATGAACCCCGACATCTTTCCCGACATCACCCTAGCGAGCCGCCGCAAGTTCAAATGCGATGCGATCGCGGAATCGGTCAAGGAACGCACCGGCGTGACGATCAAGACCGCCGAGGTCGATGCCGACCATATCGACGCGACCGCAGCGCTCATCCGCTCGGTGGGTGCGACGCACGTCGTCAACCTTGCCCTTCCCTATCAGGATCTCACGATCATGGAGGCGTGCCTGTCGACCGGCGCGCATTATCTCGACACCGCCAATTATGAACCGCGCGACGAAGCGAAGTTCGAATATCATTGGCAATGGGCCTATCAGGACCGGTTCAAGGACGCCGGCCTGATGGCGCTGCTCGGTTCGGGCTTCGACCCCGGGGTGACGAGTGTGTTCACGACCTGGCTCCGAAAGCATCATTTCGACCGTATCGACACGCTCGACATCCTCGACTGCAACGGCGGCGACCATGGTCAGCATTTCGCGACCAACTTCAATCCGGAGATCAACATCCGCGAAGTGACCGCGGTCGCGCGCCACTGGGAAAATGGCGACTGGGTCGAAACCCCGCCGATGTCGGTGAAGCAGCGATTCGACTTCGAGGCGGTCGGGCCGAAGAATATGTACCTCATGTATCACGAGGAAATCGAAAGCCTCAAAACGCATCTGCCCGAGATCAAGCGCATCCGTTTCTGGATGACATTCGGCGATGCCTATATCCAGCACCTGACCGTGCTGCAGAATGTCGGCATGACGCGGATCGACCCGGTAATCTATGAAGGCAAGGAAATCATCCCGCTGCAGTTTCTGAAGGCCGTTCTCCCCGAACCGTCGAGCCTGGGCGAGACGACGAAGGGCAAGACCAACATCGGCGTCATCGCAACCGGTCTTGGCAAGGACGGCAGGGAAAAAACGCTCTATCTCTACAATATCTGCGACCATGAAGACGCCTATGCCGAAACCGGCAATCAGGCGGTCAGCTACACGACCGGCGTGCCCGCGATGATTGGCGCGGCGATGATGGTCACCGGCACCTGGTCCGGTAATGGCGTGTTCAACATGGAACAGATGGACCCCGATCCCTTCATGGATATGCTGATGAAGCACGGTCTGCCGTGGCAGGTGAAGGAGCTCGACGGCCCGCTGGCTTTCTAAGCGGCGGCTGGGCCTGAAACCACCGCTGGCGACATAAAACCCGTTCGTGCTGTGCTTTTCGAAGCACCATTCCTTCTTTCAATGTTGCAAAGACGGAACGGCCCTTCGAAAAACTCGGCGCGAACGGGGTATTTGTGCGTCCGGATGATGAGAGGCATTTCATGAGACTGATTTTTGCATTCATCACGATGATCGCTCTCACTGCGCCCGCCGCCGCACAGACCGCCGATCCCTATGCCGACGCGCGCGCAATTGTCGCCGACATCGGCAGGATCGTCACCCCGAACGGTGTGCAGGAGACGTTCGAAGCCACGCTGGGCGGCGCGCGGCAGGTTGTGAACGTGCGCGGCGCAGACCGCGACAATCCGATTCTCGTCTTCGTTCACGGCGGCCCCGGCGCCGTCGAAATGCCCTTTGCATGGGCGTTCCAGCGGCCGTGGGAGGACGTTTTCACGGTCGTCCAGTACGATCAGCGCGGCGCCGGGCGCAGCTATCCGCTGAACGATCCGGTGGCGCTCGCGCCGACGATGACGCCCGAGCGTTACCGCGACGACGCCATCGAATTGATCGAACTGCTGAAGAAACGCTATGGCAAACGCAAGGTCGTGCTGATGGGTCACAGTTGGGGCTCGATCGTCGGCCTGTCGGTCGCGGTCAAACGCCCCGATCTGCTCTACGCCTATGTTGGCGTCGGCCAAGGCATCGACTTTCGCGAGGGCGAGAAAGCCGGCATGGCCTGGACACGTGCAAAGGCGCTGGCCGCCGGGAACAAGGAGGCCGTTGCAGCGATCGACGCGCTCGCGCCCTATCCGCAGGGCGACTTCACGATCGCGAAAGCCGATGGCTGGCGCAAATATGCGATCCCCTACGGCTCGCTGATCTACGACAAGCCCGATCTCAAATATTATTTCCAGACCCCGCGGCTCTCACCCGAATATACCGCCGCCGACGTTCAGGCGTGGGGCAAGGGCAGCGAATTTTCGGTGACGACACTGTGGCCGCGCCTTGCCGATGTCAGCTTCCGGGGCGTGCACAAGATGAACGTCCCGATCATCTTCCTCCTCGGCCGCCACGACTATACTGTTCCCTCGCCCGTTGCCGCCGACTGGTTCGCGCAGGTCAAGGCGCCGTCGAAGACGCTCGTATGGCTCGAACATTCGGCGCATATGCCGATGGTCGAGGAGCCGGGACATTTCTTCGCCGCATTGCTGAACAACGTGCTGCCGCTGACGAAAGAGAAGAAATGATCGCCTATCTTTTGCCGATCGGCCTGCTGTTCGTTTCCAACATCTTCATGACCTTTGCCTGGTACGGCCACCTCGGCGACATGTCGCGGCCAATCTGGCTCGCGGTGCTGCTCGCTTGGGGGCTGGCCTTCTTCGAATATTGCCTGGCCGTTCCGGCGAACCGGATCGGCTATGGCGTCTATACCGCCGCCGAACTCAAGACCTTGCAGGAAGTGATCACGCTCATCATCTTTGCGGGCTTCGCGGTCTTCTGGCTCGGCGAAAAGCTGACGGTGAATCATCTCGTCGGCTTTTCGCTGATCGCGGCGGGCGCCTTTTTCATCTTCAAGGGGCCGATCGCGGCCTGACAGGAACGATATCATGGAAACCCGTGCCGGCGACCCCGGAGCCTTTGCCCGATTTGACCTCGATCGCGTCCCCTCGCCGGCCTTCGTCGTCGATGCGGCGAAGATTCGAGCGAACCTGTCCGTCCTTCGCCACATCGGCGACGCATCGGGCGCGCGCGTGCTTGCCGCGCTCAAGGCCTTTTCGATGTGGCCGCTCGGCGCCACGGTCGCGCACTATCTCGACGGGGTGTGCGCCTCGGGGCTTTACGAAGCCAAGCTCGGCCGCGAGGAATATGGCGGCGAGGTTGCAACCTATTGCGCAGGCTACAAGGAAGCCGATCTGCCCGAAATAGCGGCGCTGTCCGATCATCTGATCTTCAACTCGCCGGGACAGATCGCGCGCTTTCGGCCGCTGCTCGACGAATTGCGCGCCAAGGGCGCGACGTTCGATGTCGGGTTGCGCATCAATCCGCAGCATAGCGAAGGCGATGTCCCTAAATATGACCCCGCGGCGCCGTGCAGCCGGCTCGGCTTTCCGATCAGCCAGCTTTTGCCCGAACATATGGACGGCGTCGACGGCGTGCATATGCACACGCTTTGCGAACAGGATTTCCCTCCGCTCGCGCGCACCTGGGCGGCGATCGAACCGATGCTGCGCCCCTTTTTCCGCCAGCTCAAATGGATCAATTTCGGCGGCGGCCACCATGTGACGCGCGCCGACTATCAAACGGACGATCTCATCGCCTTCCTGAAGCAGGTGCGCGCATCGACCGACTGCGACGTGATGATCGAACCCGGCGAAGCCGTCGCGCTCGACGCAGGTATCCTGGTGGGCGAAATCCTCGACCTGTTCGACAATGGCATGGCGATCGGCATCACCGACATTTCGGCGACCTGCCACATGCCCGACGTCATCGAGGCGCCCTATCGCCCCGCGATGCTGGGGGAGGAAGATACGGGCAAGCCGGTTCGGCTCGGCGGCCCGTCCTGCCTCGCGGGTGATGTGATCGGCGACTACCGCCTGCCGGGCGGCGCGCGCATCGGCCAGCGCTTCGCCTTCCTCGATCAGGCGCATTATTCGATGGTGAAGACCAATAGCTTCAACGGCGTCCCGCTGCCGTCGATCTGGCTGTGGGACAGCGAGAGCGACGAACTGACGGAGATACGGCGCTTTTCCTATGAGGATTTCAAAACGCGGCTCGGTTGAACGCCAGAAGTTAACGCGCGGTCCGATAAGGGTCTTTACAGGGGGGACCCCCCGCCATATATGCGCACCCCGCTGCCCCAGGGGGACTTCCAATAACCGCAAGGCAGCCTTTGATGTTTAACGTTAATTTTGGGGGTCCCTTGAGTTGCACCAGCATCATAGCGCCCACGGGCTGATTCAGGCACTTTCGCCGGTCGAACCTGTTACGCTTGTCCGCCCGCACGCCGCGCGGCGCGCAGCGCGTTTCTTCATCGAGCGATTTCCCGGCACCACCATGTATGCGGTCAAGGCGAATCCGTCGCCCGATCTGCTGCGCGTGCTGTGGGATTCGGGCGTCACCCATTATGACGTCGCCTCGATCGCGGAAGTGCGTCTGGTCGCCCGCACGCTGCCCGACGCCACTCTGTGCTTCATGCACCCGGTAAAGGCCGAAGAGGCCGTGCACGAAGCCTATTTCAAACATGGCGTTCGCACCTTCTCGCTCGACACGATGGACGAACTTCAGAAGATCGTCCGCGCGACCGAGGGCGCGCAGGATCTCAACCTGCTCGTCCGCCTGCGTGTCTCGTCCGATCATTCGAAGCTGAGCCTCGCCGCCAAATTCGGTGCCGAGCCCGAGGATGTCGCCGAACTGCTGATGGCGACCCGTCAGGCGGCCGATGCTCTGGGCATCTGCTTCCACGTCGGCAGCCAGGCGATGACGCCGCACGCCTATGCGCAGGCGATGGAGCGTGTGCGCGCGGCAATCGTGGCGGCCGCGGTGACGGTCGATATCATCGATGTCGGCGGCGGCTTTCCGTCGTCCTATCCGGGCATGGAACCCCCGCCGCTCGACGCCTATTTCGACACGATCCACCGCAGCTTCGAAAGCCTGCCGATCAGCTATTCGGCCGAGCTGTGGTGCGAACCGGGCCGCGCGCTGTCGGCCGAATATAGCTCGCTGATCGTGCGCGTCGAAAAACGCCGCGGCGAAGAGCTTTATATCAACGACGGTGCCTATGGCGCGCTGTTCGATGCCGCGCACGTCGGTTGGCGCTTCCCCGTTTCGCTGATCCGCGAGACGGCGAGCGACGAGATGACGGCGTTCAGCTTCTATGGTCCGACGTGCGACGACCTCGACCATATGGCCGGCCCCTTCTATCTCCCGGCCGATGTGAAGGCCGGCGATTTCATCGAGATCGGCATGCTCGGCGCCTATGGCTGTGCGATGCGGACACGCTTCAACGGCTTCGGTGCCGAGGAAACCCACGTCGTCAGCGACGAACCGATGGTGAGCCTCTACACCGGCGAAGTCGAGCAGGAACGCCGCAGCGCGACGGTGACGAAGCTCTTCTGAGCCAGCCGAAAAGCCAAAAGGAAAAGGGCCGGCGCAGCGATGCGTCGGCCCTTTTCCATTGCGTCTGAAGGTCGGGCTACCGCGCTTTCGCCTTTTGCCCCAATGCCTGCAATTCGGCCTTGCTGACCTGATTGTCGCGGTTGCTGTCGGCTGCTTCGAACATCGGCATCGGCCCGCCGACGAATTCAGCGCGCGAGATGCGACCGTCGCGATTCTTGTCGAAATCGCGGCGGAGCTGCGTCAGGCGATCACTATCCCAGCGCGACCGCGCCAGCGCGGGCAAGTCGTCCTTGCTGAAATAGCCATCGCCGTTGCGATCCATCTTCGTCCAGCGGCCGACGCGATATTGCTGAAACTCGCCGCGGCTTACGACGCCGTCGCCGTTGCGGTCGGCGTCGCGTAATTCCTGCGCAGCGCGTTCGAAATCGCCGCCGGGCGCGGCCAGCGCACCTGTTGCCGGGAGAAACGCCGCAAAGGCGGCAAGCGGGAAGACAATCCTGATTCGCATAAATATCCTGATAGCGCTTCGATGCCGTTACGGGAGGGGCGATGGGGACGCCCCTCCCAACCGGGGTGGGTCTGGAGGGGGGAGGCCCCGGTTAACGGCAGGGGATGACGGCGCCCGACGCGTCGGTGCAGGTTCCGCTGTGAACAGGCTTGCCCGTCGCGGGGTCGATCGTCGTCGATCCCGAATAGCTGGTGCCGGTGGCCGAATTGGTGGCGCTCGTCGAACGACCGCCCGACCAGCTCCCGTCCGCCGCGCGCGCGACCGCGCCGCTGCTGTCGAAGGTGCCGCGCGCGCCGGTGGCCGACGCGCTGCCGCTGTGGGTCAGCGAACCGTCGGGGTTGACCGTCGTCGTCGACTGTCGCCTGCCCTTGCTTCCATTGGCGCCGCGGAACGCGCCGCCCGAGCGCGTGGTCACCGATCCATCGCCGTTCTGCACAGCGCCGCGGCCGCGGATCACGCCGCCCTTCGGCCCGGCGCTGCCGGCGACGACGCCGTTCGAACCACGGGCGCGGAACGAACCCTGCCGGGCGTCGGCGGTGGTAACGGCGGCAAGGGCAGCGGTCGCGACGAAGGCGGTCAAAATGCGGGAGGGGGTGTTCATCGATTTCATCCTTCCTGATAGTGAAGACGAACATCCAATGCCCCTGCCCTGTATCGCGGCGATGTCGGCCAAACGCGACTGTGCGGCAAAATGCGACACAGGTGCCGCTTCGACATGCTTTGTCACATTTTTGGCTCTGGCGACGGTGCCACCGGGCTGGCATGTCGGGTCCATGGACGCCAAGGCACCCCGCATCCTGATTGTCGACGACGATCCCGAACTGCGCGCATTGCTCCAGCGCTTTCTGGGCGAGCATGGTTTTGCCGTACGCGCGGCCGACGGCGGCAAGGCGATGGATATCAGCCTGACGCGCGATCCGGCCGACCTGATCGTGCTCGATCTGATGATGCCGGGCGAAGACGGGCTGGCGATCGTGCGCCGGCTGCGCGAGCGCGGCGAACCGATTCCGATCATCATGCTGACCGCGCGCGGCGATCCGGTCGACCGTGTGCTCGGCCTGGAAATGGGCGCCGACGACTATCTCGGCAAACCTTTTCTCCCGCGCGAGCTCGTTGCGCGCATCAATGCCTTGCTGCGCCGCCTTTCGACCGACCGGGCGACGCTGCGCGACGAGGTGGTGACCGTCGGTCCCTTCGTCATCAATTTTTCTGCGATGTCGGTGCGCCGCGAAGATCAGGCGCTGGCGCTCTCTTCGCGCGAATTCGCGCTGCTCGCCGCGCTCGCGCGGAGCGCCGGGCGGCCGCTCAGCCGCGCGCAGCTGATCGACCGCGCGCTGGGGCGCGATGCCGAGGTGACTGACCGGGCGATCGACGTGCAGATCGGCCGTCTCCGCAAGGCGATCGGCGACGATGCCGCCAATCCCCGCTTCATTCGGACGATATGGGGCGTCGGCTATGTGCTGGCGCCGGGCACCGATGCTTAGGCGGCTGCTCAGCCGCAACGTCGCGATGCTGATCGGCGTCGTGCTGGCAGGGCAATTGCTCGCCGGGCTGCTGGTACAGATATGGGTAATCGGCCCGCAAACGACCCGCGTCGCCGACGTGACCGCCGACATGATCCATGCGCTGTCGACGACAGTGGGAAATCTCCCTGCCGAGCGCCGAGCAGCAGTCATCGCCGATCTCAGCGACGGATCGCGTTTGTTGATCCGCCCGGTTTCCGATCCCCCGACCGACGGGCAGCGTTTTCCCACCTTCATCGAATACAGGTTCATGCGCGCACTCGCCGCGCGCCTGACGACGCAGCACAAGCTCGACTGGATTACCGACACGCGCGGGCGGCTGTGGATCAGGCTTGCGCTCGGCCCCGACGATTATTGGGTCAGCGTGACGCCGCCGCGTCGGCGCAGCGCGATGACCAGCCTGCTCGCGGCGCTCGCGGCGGCCTTCCTCGTCGCGACAATCGCCGGCCTGTTCCTGCAGCGCCGGCTCGATCGCCCGCTGCGCCGGCTCGCCGCTTCGGTCGACGCCTATGACCCCGAACGCCTGTCGCCGCCCGTTGCAACCGACGGCCCCGCCGAGGTCGCGGCGGTTGCGACCGCCTTCAACCGGCTGACCCAGCGCCTGGCCCGCAACGATGCCGACCGCGCGTTGATGCTCGGCGGCGTCAGTCACGACCTGCGCACGCCGCTTACCCGCCTTCGCCTGTCGCTCGAGATGATCCGCGGCGACGACGAGCTAAGGAATGTCGCGGTGCGGCAGGTCGACCGCATCGAAGCCATGCTCGGTCAGTTTCTCGATTTCGCGCGGGGGTTTGAATCCGAAACGATCGCGCGCACCGATCTCGCGCCGCTGCTGCGTCAGGTCGTCGCCGATTGTGGGGCAACCGACAGCGCGACCATGTCGCTCGGCGACAATATCGTTATTCGCACGCGCCCGCACGCGCTCGCCCGCGCCGTCGCCAACCTCCTCGGCAACGCGCTGCGCCACGGCGCGGCGCCGATATCGCTTACCGCCCGGATCGAGGGCGACCGGCTGGGCATCATGGTCCGCGATGCCGGGCCGGGTCTGTCAACCGAGCAGGCAGACGCAATGCTGCGCCCCTTCGCCCGCGGCGATAGCGCGCGTGGCGGCGACGGTGCGGGCTTGGGGCTGGCGATCGCCGACCGCGCGGTCCGGGCGATCGGCGGACGCTTGCACTTTGCCCGCGACAGCGAGGGCTTCGCCGTGATGATCGATCTTCCGCTCGCAATAGACAATTGATCCGCTGGCGGATTTGCCCTTCCGTTTTGTTCCGCAACCATTCTATCGTGGCGGCCGAAAGCAAATGGGAGGACAAGCAATGCTGACGTCATCGGCACGATCGGGACGGCGGCGTGCGCAGGCAGGGGTCGCGCGGGCATGACCATGTTGTCGGGCATCCGCATCATCGACCTGACCACGGTCATTTTCGGCCCCTATGCCACGCAGATGCTCGCCGATCTGGGAGCCGAGGTCATCAAGGTCGAGGCCCCGGGGCTCGGCGACGTATCGCGCTATCTGGGGTCCGCGCGCAGCGACCCGACGATGGGGTCGATCCATCTGACCGTCAATCGCGGCAAGCGCTCGATCGCGCTCGATCTCAAGCAGCCCGCCGATGCCGCCGTACTGCGCGATCTGATCGCCGGAGCCGACGTCTTCTTCCACAACGTCCGCGGCAAGGCGATCGAGCGGCTCGGTTTCGACTATGCGAGTTGCAAAGCGCTGAAGGACGATATCATCTACGTCCATGGCACCGGCTTCGGCCAGAATGGCCCCTATGCCGACCTTCAGGCCTATGACGACGTCATTCAGGCGGCGACGGGGACGACCAGCCTCTTGCCGCGCGTCGATGGCGACCCGCGGCCGCGCTATTTCCCCTCGCTGATCGCCGACAAGATTGCAGGCCAGTTCGGTGCGCAGGCGATTCTCGCTGCGCTGGTTCACAAATTGCGCACCGGTGAGGGCCAGGCCGTCGAAGTCCCGATGTTCGAATGTTTCGCGGCTTTCATGCTCACCGAGCATCTGCGCGATGCCGCGCTCGATCCGCCGATCGGACCTGCCGGCTATCCGCGCCAGCTCGATCCGACGCGTCAGCCCTTCCCCACCGCCGACGGCTATCTGGCGATCGTACCCTATACGCCCGAATCGACCGCGCGGCTGATGACCTTGCTGGGCAGCGAGGCGCTGCTCGCAAGTCCGGCGTTCGAAGCGGCGCGCGCCGCCGGAACCCATATGTCGCTCGTCTACGCCGAAATCGCGCGCAAGACGCCGGCGAAGACCAATGCCGAATGGCTGGAAATCTTTGCTGCCAACGATATTCCGGCGATGGTGGCGCGCGATCTCGACGATGTGATCGACGATCCGCATTTGCACGCCTCGGGCTTCTTCCACCGGCGTGAACATCCCGATGTCGGGGCCTTTTTCGAGATGCGCTCGCCCGTGCGCTATGGCGCCGCGCCGCATGTCGAGCCCCGCTTCGCGCCGCGGATCGACGGCGACGGGGCCGCGATCCGCGACGAATTGGCGCGCGGCGCACCCTGACATCAGTTTCCGTTGCATATTGCGACGCACGCCCTAGCATCGCGCGTAGGCGGCCAGGTCGTGAACGAGCCGCGAGGACAAGGGGGACTTTATGCCAGGAAATCTGCTGGCGGCCGGCGCGGTGCTCGTGCTCTGGACGCTCATCATGCTCGTCTGGGTTGCGGCAACACGCTTCCCGGCGATGGCGAAGGCCGGAATCGACGTCAAAACGGCGCAGCCCGGCGGGCGCGGCGCCGATCTGGAGCCGGTGTTGCCGCCCGGCGTGAACTGGAAATCGCACAATTATACGCATCTGCTCGAACAGCCGACGCTCTTCTACGCAGTGATCGTGTTTCTGCACCTGTCGGGTGGTGACACGGCGCTGACGCAGGGCTTTGCCTGGGCCTATGTCGTGCTGCGCATCGTGCACAGCCTATGGCAGGCGACGGTCAACCGGGTTCCGGTGCGCTTCGCGCTGTTTGCGCTGTCGACATTCTGCCTGCTCGCGCTGTCGGTGCTGGCCGTTATCGCAACCTTGGGCTGAGGGGGATATCATGGACACGAATGCAATATTGGGGCCGGTCGCGACGCTCGCGCTCTGGTCGATGGTCATGTGGGTGTGGATGTATGCGACGCGCATCCCGGCGATGAACCGCGCCAAGATCGACGCCAAGAATCTGGTCGGCACCACCGGGCGCGGGCTCGACGAGGTGCTTCCGCCCGAGGTGCAGTGGAAGGCGCACAATTATAACCATCTGATGGAACAGCCGACGGTCTTCTATGCCGTCGCGCTGGCGCTCGCGGTCGGCGGCATGGGCGGCGGGCTGAATGCCCAGATCGCCTGGGCCTATGTCGGCCTGCGTATCGTCCACAGCATCGTGCAGGCGACGATCAACCGCGTGATGTGGCGCTTTGCCATCTTCGCGCTCGCCAGCCTCGCGCTGATCGCGCTATGTCTGCACGCCTTCATGGGCTTTGTGCTGCATTGATTTGAAGGACACGTCGCCCCCGCGCAGGCGGGGGTCGCTGTCGAGGTAGCACTGGATAGCAAGCGGCCCCCGCCTGCGCGGGGGCGACGCTTATCTGGAGAACCGCGCCGCCAGTTCCACATGGGCCGACCAGCGGAACTGGCCGACGGGTTGCACCCAGTCGAGACGATAGCCGCCCGCGACAAGCAACTTCGCGTCGCGCGCAAAGCTCGCCGGATTGCAGCTGACATAGGCAATCACCGGAGTCGATGCGGCGGCAAGCTGCTTCACCTGCTCCTCCGCGCCGGCGCGCGGCGGGTCGAGGATCACGGCGCCGAAGCGGTCGAGTTCCGCAGGCACCAGCGGCCGCCGGAACAGGTCGCGATGCTCGGTCGCGACGAGCGCCCGCGCGCGGTTTGCGGCCCCCGTCAGCGCGGCGATCGCATCGCGCGCGCCCTCGGCGGCGTAAACTTTCCGCCCCGCCTGCACCGACAGCGCGAAGGTGCCCACGCCCGCGAACAGATCGGCCACCGCAGGCGCATCGCCGATCGCCTCTCGCACCGCGCCGAGCAGCGCCGCTTCGCCCGCAGCCGTCGCTTGCAAAAAGGCAAAGGGCGGCACTTCCACGGCAATGTCGCCGAAGCACACCGTCGGCGGTTCGGGCTGCCACAGGATTTCGAGCCCATCGCCCTGATCGATGGCGAAGCGCGCGAGCGCATGGGCGCCGGCAAAATCCTGCAGCGCCATCGCGGCATCGAGCCCCTCGGCCTTCACGCCTTCGAGGATGAGTTCGACGCCCTGATCGAGCCGTTGCAGCTTGACCTTCACCGGGCGCCGCTGCGGCGCGATAAGCCCGAGCAGATTGCGGATCGGGGCGATCAGCGCGAACAGTTCGGGCGCGAGCAACGGACATTCGCGCATGTCGACGATCTGATTGCTTTGCGCCGCGTTGAAGCCGATCGCGACCTGCTTGCCCGCCTTGATCACAGTCAGGACCGCCCGGCGGCGGCTATGCGGCGGCGACAGATGCGCAGGACGGACATCGCCCGCCGTCATCTGCTGACCGGCGAGCGCCCCGGCCACGCGCTCGCGCACGAAATCCGCAAGCGCTGCCTCGCTGACATGCTGGAGCTGGCAGCCGCCGCATTTGCCGAAGTGCCGGCAGACAGGAACCGCGCGGTTCGGCCCGGCGACGAGCGTTCCGTCGGCCGCCACATGGTCGCCGGGAACCCCGCCCGCGACATGGCGACCGTCGGCGGTTACGCCATCACCGCGCGCGGCGATGCGGACAATCAGGTCGGATTCGGTCACGGGTACAGCTTTCGTCAGAACGGCGCGGCGACGAGATCGTCGGCGACAAGGCCGGCGCCTATACGCCGCGCCTGCGCAATATGCCAGCCGACGGCCGCGACCGCGGCGTCGAAGGGGGCGCCGCCGCGGTCCAGCACCGCGCCGCACGGCCCCGCCAAGACGCCGCCGGGGCCCGC
>OFTY01000121.1_pt1 | contig 85828 bp, 68 predicted proteins | sample 1775061 | NCBI WGS metagenome assembly OFTY01 (sample SAMN08195773, study PRJEB24354) | sludge metagenome | isolation source: sludge from phenol fed wastewater aerobic bioreactor B | place: India: Nagpur | collected 2016-09-16 | reverse complement strand
CCCCCAGCTGTTTCAGAAACCTTGCTCGAAACATTTCCCCACCCCTCTGGCCCGGCCCGAGATTGCCGTACCAAACCAAGACAAGGGAGCGAGGAAAACCCGTAACACACCTACTCGGAAATCTTGATCTCGTTGCCGTCTTGCGTGACCTTGAAACCATAGGCCTGGTGCAACAGGCGGGCGAACGCATCGACGCCGGCCGCCTTGAAGCTGCCGCCGATGCGTATCTGCGCGATGCGCGGGTCGGAGACGACAAGCTGCCTGCGGTTGTAGCGGTTGAACTGCGCGGCGGCGTCGGCCAACGTCATCCGGTCGAAATGCAATACGCCGTTGCGCCAACTCAAATCTGCGTCCACCTGCTGCACGGATTCGTACTTGACGAGATTCGACGCCCCCTTGGCGATGACCACGTCGCCCTTGGTGATGATGACCGGCGGGACACTCGAATGGGTGTCGCTCACGCGAACCCGGCCCTGGACGACCGACACCTTGACGCGATCGCCCTCGCGCAACACCGAAAACATGGTGCCCAGCACCGTGACCGTGCGATCGCCGGCATGCACGACAAACGGCCTGGACGGGTCATGGGCCACCTGGAAATACGCCTCTCCCCGTTCCAGCCACACGTTGCGCGTGGAACGGTCGACCGCCGTGCGAAGGACGGTGGCGGTGTTGAGCTGGACGGTGCTGCCGTCGTTCAGCGCGATGGTTTCATTCCCGCCAACGCCCGTTTCGTAGGTCTTCTGGACCAGGGCCTCGGGGTTCCCGCCATCGCGAATCCGGACATCGGACACCAAAACCGCGACCAGGCACGCGGCGATGGCGGCAGCCGACATCGCAGCGCGTGCCATGCGCCGCCAGGCGCGGCGATGCGAGCTTCGGCCATGACGGGAAGCCGGGCGCGGAGCACGCAGCGCAGCGATGCGACCCACCTTGCTCCATCCGTACTCGAGCCTCCAGAAGGCCACCTTGTGCTCGGCAGCTTCGTCCAGCCACGCATCAAGTTCCGCCTGATCCTGCGCGGTCCAGTCTGGCTGTTCCCGCCGCAGCAGCCAGCGTGCGGCGGTCGCTTCGTCTTTGTTTGCATCCATCATGACTCACCCTTCCCTTTCTGTTGCTGCGACGCGGGTCTTTCGCGCCGGATTTTGCCAGTGCCGCCCAGCATGAAATCGACGAGCGCCCGCATGCCATGCACCATCTGCCGCTCGATCGTGTCGATGCCGACATGCAGGCGCTCTGCGGCTTCCCGCGTCGACAGGCCCTCGATCTTGCGCAGCACGACCACCTGGCGGCAGCGGGGCGGCAGTCGCTCCAGTCCGGCCTGAACGCGGCGCAATTCTTCACGTGCGGACAGCTGCCGCTCCGGCGTGTCGTTGTCCACCACGGCCACTGACGTTTCCAGATCCGCCACATAGTCGATCTGCACGACCTGGGTGCGTTTGGCCTTGTTGATCAGATGGTTGCGTGCAGTCATGAGCAGGTACTGCTTGGCCTGCTGCGGCAACCGCTCGCGTGCCGCCGCATAGACGCGCGCATAAACCTCCTGGCGGAGGTCGCTGACCTCCGCCTGATCCTGCCAATTACGCCGCAGGTAGCGGGTCAATACCGGCTCCAGCGGGTATATCTCCCGGAAGAACCAGTCCTTGAGTGCCTCGTCGTCAACCATGTTGCACCTGCGCAGCACCGTTTACTACATAGACAAGCCGGAGAGAGAAACCCGTAACAAGCAGTGACGATGCCTTGCGATCAAGCCGTGGGCGAGTCTACGCCCCGGGTGAGCGCGGCCGCTTGTTCTTGGCGTATGGTCAGGGCGAGAAAGGCATTTTCCACATCTTCGGTGGGCGCGAACGAGGCTCGGACCGGCGGCGGCAGGTGCTGCATGGCAAATCGCGAAAAACCGCTAGGCCCGCGCGTGCAGGTGATCGCCCACCGCGGCGCCTGCGCGTACCTGCCCGAGCACACGCTGGCTGCGTATGCGCGAGCAATTGCGGACGGCGCGGATTTCATCGAGCCGGATCTGGTGATGACGCGCGACGGCGTGCTGGTGGCGCGGCACGAGAACGAGATTTCCGGCACCACCGACGTGGCGGCGCATGCGGAGTTCGCTGCGCGGCGGACGGTGAAGCATGTCGACGGCGTGGCGGTGGAGGGCTGGTTCACCGAGGATTTCACGCTGGCCGAGCTGAAGACGCTGCGGGCGCGCGAGCGGCTGCCGACGCTGCGCGGCACCGCACACGACGGCCGCTACCCGGTGGCGACGTTCGCCGAGATCGTGGCGCTGGCGGCGGCTTGCGGGCGGGTGGTGGGGCTCATTCCGGAGCTCAAGCACGGCACGTATTTCCGCGGCATCGGTCTGCCGATGGAGGATGCGCTGCTCGATGCGCTGGCGGCGCACGCGTACACGCGCACGGCGCCGGTGGAGATCCAGTCGTTCGAGGTCGGCAACCTCCGGTATCTCGATCGCGAGCGGAAGCGGCGCGAGATGGCGAATGTGCGCCTGCTGCAGCTGCTGGGCGAGCCGCACGAGCAGCCGTTCGACGTGGCGGCCGCGGGTGGTGCGCTGGATTACGCGGCGATGACGACACCGCGCGGCCTGCGCGACATCGCCGCCTATGCGGACGCGATCGGCCTCTCGACCCGCGCGGTGCTGCCGCTCACCGCGGATGGCCGCCTCGGCGCGACCACGCCGCTGGTGCGCGACGCGCATGCGGCGGGACTGGAGGTGCACGTGTATACGCTGCGTCCCGAGAACGCGTTCCTGCCGCCGGCACTGCGCGCGGGCGACGATCCCGCGCAGCGGCATGCGGCGGGCAGCATGGCTGAGATGCGTGCGCTGCTCGACGCGGGCGTCGATGCGTTCTTCACCGACGATCCCGCGCTGGGGCGGCGGGCGATGGATGGGTGAAGAGCGGGAAGCGAGTGGAGAGGAGCGGGAAGTGAGAGAAAGGCAGGGCTGCTTGCTCGCTTGTCACTTGCCGCTTTTCGCGCCGGTCACCTCGAAATCCCGCTGTGCCACCAGCTTGCCGTCGAGCGAGATCTCCACGGCGTAGCGGCCGGCGGGCCAGCGGTTGGGGTTCTGCACCTTGAACGTGGTGACGGCGGGACCGTCGGCGGCGACGGTCTGGCTCAGTTCGTTGACCAGCACGCCCTGGCCTTCCAGGTAGCGCCAGCGCGCACCCAGCGTGGCGCTGGCGGTACGGCCGGTGGTGGCGACGCTGGCGTAGATCACCGGCGTGTCGGCGGCGAAGCGGGTGGCGGGCGCGGTCACCGCGTAGCCGGCGTCGATCGCGCTGCCGAGGGTGAGGGTGGCGACGCGGAAGCTGCTGTCGCTCGCGTCGGCCCTGGCCGTGCTGGCGGCAGGGGCTGGTTCCGCTGCGACGTGGCTGACGGGAGCCGATGGGCCGCTGCTGCGTGCCGCGGCGGGCGCCGCCGCCTTGGGCGCGGCGGCGATCGGTTCGACCGGCGTGCTGTCGTGCCGGTGGCAGCCGGTGAGCAGTGCGACGGCACTGCACAGGAGGAGCGGTAGGGCGAGACGGTGCATGGCGGTGTCCCGGTGGTCGCGGCATCGCGCCGGGTGCGATGCCGTTGCAGGCGAGTGTGGCCGAGGCTAACGCGCGCGCTCTGAAGCGCCGATTACTGCCGGGCGCCGCGCGCGTTGCCGGGGCGGCTGCCCGCCACGCTGCTGCGGTAGGGGTTGATGTCCAGCCCGCCGCGGCGGGTGTAGCGCGCGTACACGCTGAGTCGCTCCGGCGCGCAGCGCGCGGTGATGTCCACGAAGATGCGCTCCACGCACTGCTCGTGGAACTCGTTGTGGGTGCGGAACGAGACCAGGTAGCGCAAGAGGCCCTCGCGGTCGATCGGCGCGCCGCGGTAGGCGATCTGCACGCTGCCCCAGTCGGGCTGGCCGGTGACCGGGCAGTTCGAGCGCAGCAGGTCGGAGGCGAGGCTTTCCTCGACCACCGCGGCGTTCGTGTCGACGCGCAGGTAGTCCGCCTTGGGCGGGCCGTAGTCGTCGATGGCGACGGGCAGCGCGTCGATGGATTCGCCTTCGAGGTCCGCGAACGCGTGCGCGGCGCAACGTGCGGGGTGCAGCGTCACCTCCACCACGTCGCCCGCGGCGGTGGTGAGATCCTGTTGCAGCAGCGCGCGCAGCGCGGCCGCGTTCGCCAGCGGCTCCTGCGCGAAACCGTTCAAGTACAGCTTGAACGACTTCGACTCGATGATGTTCGGCGTGGTGGCCGGCACGCGGAACTCCGCCACCGCCAGCTGCGGCTTGCCGTGCAGGTCCAGCCACGACAGTTCGTACGCATTCCACACATCGACGCCGTGGAACGGCAGCGGCGAGCCGATGCCCAGCTCGGCGCGCTTCGCCGCGCGGGGAATCGGGAACAGCAGCTTGGGGTCGTAGCGGTCGGCGTAGGCGGTGGCCTTGCCGAGTTGCGAGTCGTTAGGGGTGTTCATGGGCGCTACGAAAGCCGTATCTTGAGCCGTCATTCCCGCGAAAGCGGGAATCCATGTTGCTGTTCACTAGAGCGCAATGGATTCCCGCTTTCGCGGGAATGACGTCGGTTGGAGAGTGGACTCATTCTAGCGGTCGCGAGCCGGCGGTGACTTCTGGCCTATCCGCCCGCGCGGCGCGCTTCCTATAGTGGGCGAGCTTCCCCACGCCCACGACCCCCGATGAAGAACCGCATCCCGGCTTGCGCCGCCGCCCTGCTCGCCGCCGTCGCTCTGTGCGCGCCGCTGCACGCGCAGGAGCCGGCTTCCGCCTCCTTCGATCCGCAGGCGCTGTTCGCGCCGCTGTCCCTGCCGCATCCGGCCAACGCGCTGCGCGACGGCGCGGGCCGGCCCGGTGCCGCGTTCTGGCAGAACCGCGCCGATTACGACATCCACGCGCGCATCGATCCGGCCACGCACACGCTGGCGGGCGAGGAGACGATCACCTACACCAACCACAGTCCCGACGCGCTCGACACGCTGTGGCTGCAGCTGGACCAGAACATCTACCGCAGCGATTCGCGCGGCGCGCTCAGCTCGCCGCGGCCGGGCAAGCCGGGCCAGTCCACCGACGGCTACCGGCTCGACGCGGTGGAAGTGGACGGCAAGCCGGTGCACTACCTCGTCGACGACACGCGGCTGCGCGTGGACCTGCCCGCGGCGCTCAAGGCCGGCGGTGGCCAGCTGAAGCTGCACATCCGCTACCGCTACACCGTGCCCGGCACCTGGGGCGGGCGCACCGCGGTGACGCCGACGAAGAACGGCGACATCTACGAGATCGCGCAGTGGTACCCGCGCATGGCGGTGTACGACGATATCCGCGGCTGGGACACGCTGCCCTATCTCGGCCAGGAGTTCTACCTCGAATACGGCACCATCGACTACGCGGTGACAGTGCCGTGGAACTGGCTCGTCGCCGGCTCGGGCGAGCTGATGAATCCCGGGCAGGTGCTCACCGCCACCGAGCGTGATCGCCTCGCGCAGGCGGCGCAGAGCGACAGCACGGTCTACATTCGCAAGCCGGACGAGGTGAACGACCCCGCCACGCGGCCCACGCGCAGCGGCACGCAGACCTGGCGCTTCCACATGGAGCACACCCGCGACGTGGCCTTCGCCGCCTCGCCCGCCTTCGTGTGGGATGCCGCGCGCATCGACCTGCCCGACGGCAAGCACGCGCTGGCGATGAGCGTGTATCCGGTGGAAGGCGCGGGCGCCGGCAAGTGGGACGACTCCACCAAGTACCTGAAGGGCGCGGTCGAGTATTTCTCCAAGCAGTGGTATCCCTACCCGTGGCCGGTGGCGGTGAACCTCGGCGGCCATGGCGCCGGCATGGAATACCCCGGCATCGTGTTCGACGGCTACACCGACAGCGGCAAGCTCCTGTTCTGGATCACCGCGCACGAGATCGGCCACACCTGGTTCCCGATGATCGTGGGCTCCAACGAGCGCCGCCATGCGTTCATGGACGAAGGCTTCAACACCTTCATCGACGTGTACTTCTCCGACGCCTACGAGGGCGGCAAGTTCGGCCCCAAGCGCGACGGCGAATACGCGCCGCACGGCGGCAACCCGGTGGACGAGATCCTGCCGCTCTTGGCCGACCCGAACGCGCCGAACCTGATGGCGCACGCCGACTCGATCGGCGAGAAGTACCGCCACCCGCTCACCTATTTCAAGGGCGCGCTGGGTCTGGTGCTGCTGCGCGAACAGATCCTCGGCCCCGACCGCTTCGATCCCGCGTTCCGCGCCTACATCCGCACCTGGGCGTACCACCACCCCACGCCGTCCGACTTCTTCCGCTTCATGGACAGCGCCGCGGGCGAAGACCTCTCCTGGTGGTGGCGCGGTTGGTACTTCCATAACTGGCAGCTCGACATCGGCATCGCCGGCGCCAGCTATGTGGACCAGGACCCGGCCAAGGGCGTGGTGGTGAACCTCGTCAGCAAGCAGAAACTGGTGATGCCCGCCACGCTGCGCGTGGACTTCGCCGACGGCACCCACCGCGACGTGCGCGTGCCGGTGGAGACCTGGCGCTACAGCGCCACGCCGAAGCTCACGCTGGACACCACCAAGGTCATCAAGACACTGATGCTCGATCCCGAGCACAAGCTGCCCGACGCGGATCGCGGCAACAACAGCTACGCGATGCCTTGAGATCTTCACTCCCTCTCCCCGACGGGGAGAGGGTCGGGGTGAGGGGCGGGTGCTCGCGATGAGCTTTGCCGATTCGGCTTTTCTTGCTGTTGTCGCCAGCGACAAAGCGGTTTCGAGCCGCTGCCGCAAGGAACAAAGCGGTTTCGTCCGCCTGCCGGCGGCCGAGTTCCTTTCTCTTTGCGTGGCCAAAGAGAAAGGAACCAAAGAGAAAGGGCACCCCGATGGCGCGCCCTCCAGGCATTCCCGGATCAAGTCCGGGACAGGCTCTGCCTTGCGGGTGCGCGGGCGGGTTCCGGGGTTTTTCGACGGCACTTCCGTGTGCCGGTGAAAAACTGGCTCGCATCCCTGCGAGCCATCCTGCGGACTTTCCTCCACCCGCCCGCCGCGCCATAGGGGCCCCGGGTAGAGCAGTGCGCTCCCAGCGCGCAGAAGCAACGGCAAGATCAAGAGCACCCCACCCCAGCCCTCCCCTGCAAGCAGGGGAGGGCACAAAAGCTTGCAAGCTCGCGGCGCTCTTGCTTCTGGCGCGCACGATGCGCGCCTGCTGTTCCGGGGCCCCTCGGCGGCGGTGAGACGGGGACGATCAGGCCGCGCAGCGGGCATCGCCAAGGATGGCGATGCCTTTTCGACCGGACAGGAGTCCGGCCGAAAAGCCCGGCCACGGCTCACGGACTTTCCGTCCATGGATGGACGGAAAGCGCCGCCGCGGGGTGTCGTTTCCTCTTGGTTACTTCTCCTTTGGACAAGCAAAGGAGAAGTAACTCGGGCGCCGGCAGGCGCACGAAACCGCTTTGAAATTGGCGAGAGCGCAGAGACAAGAGCAGCCCCCTCACCCCAACCCTCTCCCCCAACAAGTTGGGGGAGAGGGAGCTGAGGCGTTGGAGGAGAGGGATCTGGCGCGCCGAATCCCGCGAGCTTCACCGATTCACGAACGTCATGCCCGCCGCCGCATAGCGCGCACCCGCCACCGCCTCGGGCGGAAACACCGCGTCGATGGTGGCGAGGTCGTCCTTCGACAACACCACGTCCAGCGCGCCGAGGTTCTCGTCCAGCCGCGACCGTTTCCGCGTGCCCGGTATCGCCAGCACGTCCTCGCCCTGCGCCAGCACCCAGGCCAGCGCGAGTTGCGCGGGCGAGCAGCCCTTGTCGGCGGCGAGCGCCTTCACCTTGTCCACCAGTGCCAGGTTGCGCGCGAAGTTCTCGCCCATGAAGCGCGGGCTGGTTCGGCGGTGGTCGTCGGCTTCGAAGTCGTCGGGCGAGCGAATCGCGCCGGTGAGGAAGCCGCGGCCTAGCGGCGAGTAGGCGACCAGGCTGATGCCCAGCCTGCGGCAGGCATCGAGCACGCCGTTGTGCTCGGGGTCGCGCGTCCACAGCGAGTACTCGCTCTGCAGTGCGGCGATGGGGTGCACGCGGCTCGCGCGTTCCAGCGTGGCGGCGGAGGCTTCGGACAGGCCGAGGTGGCGCACCTTGCCGGCCCGCACCAGCTCGGCCATCGCGCCCACGGTTTCCTCGATCGGCACGTTCGGGTCCACGCGGTGCTGGTAGTACAGGTCGATGGTCTCGACGCCGAGGCGCCTGAGGCTGCCTTCGCAGGCGGTGCGCACGTATTCCGGGCGGCCGCTGACGCCGCGCGCCTGCGGGTCGGCCGGGTCGCGCACGATGCCGAACTTGGTGGCGACGAAGGCATCGCGACGGCGCCCCTTGATCGCCTTGCCCACCAGTTCCTCGTTGGTGTGCGGGCCGTACATGTCGGCGGTGTCGAGCAGGCTGAGGCCGCGGTCCAGCGCGTGGTGGATGGTGGCGATGGATTCGGCGTCGTCGTGGTGGCCGTAGAAGTCGCTCATGCCCATGCAGCCGAGGCCGAGGGCGGAGACTTGCGGGCCGTTCTTTCCGAGGGTGCGGGTTTGCATCGCGCGTGCTCCGTGGGGTGTGGGGAGTAGTCATGCTGCGCCGTGGCCGCCGTGGAATAAATACCCAATGATCGCCAACACCATATCCATCGGCATCGACAGTCCACGGATCGCCTGGGCAGCATGCGGCTGTATGCGACGGCTCGTCGAGCCGGTCAGCTTCAACGCCATCCAAGGCAGCTGCCGATGCGGCTATGCGCGTTCGCGGACTGGCTGGCGGAGTTGATGGGCGACAGGCCTGAGCCGCCGCAGTGTGGGTCGGGATTCATCCCGACTGTGACGTGGGAGAGGTCTCGGCAGGAACGTCGGGATGAATCCCGACCCACGGTGTGGGCAGAGGCGTCGGGATGAATCCCGACCTACGTCGTGCGCGGCAGCACGGGCCGCGGTGCGCAGGTGCCCATGGTTTCGCTGGTGAGCGGGGCGCCGGCGGCGAGCAGGGCGGCGCGTTGCTCGGCCAGCGGCAGGCGCAGCGTGCAATCCTCGTAGCGGGCCAGTTTCTGCAGGGCGGGTTGTGACTGCACCAGGGCCACCAGCGCAGCAGTACGCGGCCAGCGCGCGGCGTCGATCTCGTAGCGCACGAAGGCGGCGGTGCGGAAATAGCTGGCGATGCTGATGTCGGCGATCGACAGCGCGCCGAAGATGAAGCCGTCGTCCGGCAGCTGCGTCTCCAGATAGTCGATCGCGGCGGGTATCTCCACCTCCAGCGCCTGCGTCACCACCGCCTCGTCGGGCGGCTCATGGAACACGCGGCGGCGGATCGAGCGCTGGTAGAACAGCCGCCAGATCAGTCCATCGGCCAGCCGCGTGTCGGCATATTCCTCCAGCCAGCGCGCGCGGGCGCGATCGGCGATGTCGCGCGGGTAGAGCGAGGGCGTGGGGTGGCGATCCTCCAGGTACTGGCAGATCACCGATGAGTCGTTCACCACCAGGCCGTCGTCGATCAGCACCGGCACGCGCCGCAGCGGACTCAAGCGCGCGAAGTCCGCGTTGCCCACGAACGGCGGCATCGGGTCGATCTCGTAATCCAGTCCCTTCAGCTCCAGGCAGGCCAGCGCCTTGCGCACGTAGGGCGAGAGGTAGCTGCCGATCACTCTGAGACGTGGCATGGCATCGCTCGGCTGGACGGGTTGCGCCAGCGTGCCGGGGCGGCCATGGCGGCGCAACCCCGCCGCGGTACCGATGCTGCACCGCAAAGTGACAGATTGTCGCAGGCATGGGCTTACTGGCCGCCAGCCGCGCCGTCGGGGTGCGGCAGCGGAGTGCAGGCGTCCTCGTCATGGCTCGCATCTACGCCGACAACGTCGTGTTCCTGATGCGCCCGGGCGAGGCGGCGCGGCGGCGCGCCGAGCGCGCGCCGGAACCGCGGAGCCCGTCGCCCGGCGTGGCGATTGCGGCCAGTCATTGCACGGCGACGAGCGCGAATGCCCCGCTGGGCTATCGCCACACCGTGGCGCCCCGTCCGGCACCCGTCGGCGAAACCGCGCAGCGAACCGCAGCAAACGTCCGTCGCGCGCCGTTGCATTGGGTGCTGCTGCTGGCGGCGGCCTGCGTGCTGCCGGCGGCCATCGGCACCTGGCATGCGGTGGCTCACCAGACCGCGCTGCGTCACGTCGCCACCGCCACCGGCGCGCAGCGCACGCTGGCGCTGCCCGCGGGCACGGTGCTGCTGGATACGGACAGCGCCGCCAGCGTGAGCGCGGATGCCCGCCCCGTGCTCACGCTGGAACATGGCCGTGCGCAGTTCGCGTCCGGGCCCGCCGCGCCGCAGCCGTTCGTGGTGCGTGCGGGCGACGGCGTCGTCACCGCGGCGGGCGGGCGGTTCCAGGTCAGCCGGCTGGCCGGGGGAGCCCGCGTGGTCGCGCTCGCCGGCACGGTGTCGGTGAAGCTGCCGGCCAGCAACGAGCAACTCACGCTGCAACCCGGCGAGCAGGTCGATTACGGCTACGGCCGCCTCGGTCGCGTGCAGCCGGCGGATCTCGCCGCCGCGCGCGGCTGGCCGCGTAGCAAGCTGGTGTTCCACCACCGCAGCCTCGCCGAACTGGTGGCGGCGATGAACCGCTATTCGGACACGCGGCTGGTGATCGGCGACGCGGCGCTGCGCAACCTGCCGGTCAGCGGCGTGTTCGACGCGGGCGATCCGCTCGCGCTGGCGCAGGCACTGCAACGCAGCCGCCTGCTGCGGGCCGTCCGCGCGGCGCCGGACGAGATCGTGCTGCAAGCCGCGGCACGCTGAGCTCCCAATCCCGTTCCATGCGCGGCGCATGCCGGCATGTGCCGATCCCTCCCCTCAACCTTTGGCAGGGGTGTCGAAGGTCATGGCGCGTTAGCATCGGGCGCTCGCGCGGCGCGAACGCCGCAACACCCGCATCCCGAGGGGAAACACGACCATGCATTCGACGATCGTCAAGACACGCCTGGCCGGCGCGCTGGCAGCAGGGCTGCTGGTGTGCGCCACCGGCGCGATGGCGCAGGGCCGCACGCTCAGCGCGCAGGATTACGCGCGCGCCGAGCGCTTCATGAGCTACCACACCGCGCCGCTGGTCGACCACGACGTGCAGCGGGTGAAGTGGCTGGACGACACCCATTTCTGGTACCGCGACCACGACGCCAGCGGCGACCACGTGATGGAGATGGACACCGCCACCGGCAAGGCTGCGCCGGCCTTCGACCAGGCCAAGCTTGCCGCCGCGCTGGGCAAGGCCACCGGCAAGCCGGTAGCGGCGGACAAGCTGCCGTCCGGTTTCGACTTCAGCGTGCAGAAAGATGGCCGCTACGACATCGCCCTGGCGGGCAAGCACTACCTGTGCGACCTCAAGGGCGCCGGCGCGTGCAGCGCCAAGGCCACGGCGAAGACCGGCGGCGAGCCCGGCATCGTCTCGCCCGACAAGACCAAGGAAGCCTTCATCCGCGACTGGAACCTGTGGGTGCGCGATCTCGCTACCGGCAAGGAAACCCAGCTCACCACCGACGGCGTGCCGGACTTCGGCTACGCCACCGACAACGCTGGCTGGATCCACACCAGGCGCGCGGTGCTGAACTGGTCGCCCGACTCGAAAAAGATCGCCACCTACCAGCAGGACCAGCGCGGCGTGGGCGAGATGTACACCGTGCGCACCAAGGTCGGCCACCCCGAGCTCGACGCATGGAAATACCCGCTGCCCGGCGACCAGAAGATCTTCATGATCGAGCCGGTGGTGATCGACGTGGCCGCGCGCAAGACGGTGCGCCTGCAGCTGCCGCCGCAGCAGCGCCTGTCCAGCCTGTGCGACGACATCAGCTGCGGCAGCGATGGCCATTGGGACGACCTCAAGTGGGCGCCCGACAGCCGGAGCTTCGCGATGGTCAACAGCTCGCGCGACCGCAAGCAGGTCTGGTACCGCATCGCGAACGCCGACACCGGCGCCGTGCGCACCGCCTTCGACGAGAAGGTGGCGACCTACTACGAAAGCGGCAAGGACACCGCGAACTGGCAATACCTGCCCGAGACGCACGAGGCCGTCTGGCCGTCCGAACGCAACGACTGGCAGAACCTCTACCTGTACGACACCGCGACCGGCAAGGAGCTGCACCCCATCACCACCGGCGACGGCAACGTGATGGACGTGCTGCACCTCGACCGCAAGGCGCGCGAGCTGTGGTTCACCGGCGTGGGCCGCGTGCCCGGCGTGAACCCGTACTACCGCCAGCTGTGGAAGGTGAGCCTCGACGGCGGCAAGCCGGAGCTGCTCACGCCCGAGGACGCCGACCACACCATCAGCATGTCGCCCGACGGCAAGACGTTCGTGGACAGCTGGTCCACGCCGACCACGCCGCCGACCACCGTGCTGCGTGCGAGCGCGGACGGCCACGTCATCGCCACCATCGCCACGGCCGACATCACGCGCCTCAAGGCCGCCGGCTGGGTGCCGCCGGTGCCGTTCACGGTGAAGGCGCGTGACGGCAAGACCGAGCTGTACGGCCTGATGTTCAAGCCCACCAACTTCGATCCGCACAAGAAGTACCCGGTGATCGACTACGTCTACCCGGGCCCGCAGACCGGCTCGGTGCGCGGCCGCAGCTTCCTGCCCGCGCGCGGCGACAACCAGGCGCTGGCCGAACTCGGCTTCATCGTGGTTGCGCTGGACGGCATGGGCACGCCGTGGCGCTCGGCCTCCTTCCACCACACCTGGTACGGCGAGATGGGCGACAACACGCTGCCCGACCAGGTCGCCGGCATCAAGGAGCTGGCGCAGCGCTACCCGTGGATCGACCTCGACCGCGTCGGCATCTGGGGCCACTCCGGCGGCGGCAACACCACCGCGGATGCGATGTTCCGCTACCCCGACTTCTTCAAGGTCGGCTGGGCCGAAAGCGGCAACCACGACAACCGTAACTACGAGAACGACTGGGGCGAGAAATACCAGGGCCTGCTGGTGACGAACAAGGACGGCACCACCAACTACGACAACCAGGCCAACCAGGACCTCGCCAAGCACCTCAAGGGCCGCCTGATGCTGGTGCACGGCACGCTCGACGACAACGTGCCGATCGGCGAGACCTACCTCGTCGCCGAGGCCCTCATCAAGGCCAACAAGGACTTCGACATGCTGATCATCCCCAACGCGCGCCACGGCTATGCCGACGCCACGCCGTACGCCACCCGCCGGCGCTGGGACTACTTCGTGCAATACCTCGCCGGCGACACCCCGCCGAAGGAGTACGAGCTGAAGAAGTGGCCGTGGTACTGAGCGCGGTGGATTGATGGAGCAAAGCGAAAGGCCGGGGCGCGAATCCCGGCCTTTCGCTTTGGCGCTGCGTTCGTTCGGATGACCGGTGCTGACGACGTATGCTTGGGCGACCTCTCGGCTTGCGATGTGACCGCCATGGAAGAGATCCGCCCGAGCGACCTCAAGACCATCCTGCATTCCAAGCGCGCCAACATCTACTACCTGCAGCATTGCCGGGTGCTGGTGAACGGCGGCCGGGTGGAGTACGTCACCGATGCCGGCAAGGAATCGCTGTACTGGAACATCCCCATCGCCAACACCACCACGGTGCTCCTGGGCACCGGCACCTCGGTCACCCAGGCCGCCATGCGCGAACTGGCCAAGGCCGGCGTGCTGGTGGGCTTCTGCGGCGGTGGCGGCACGCCGCTGTTTTCCGCCAACGAAGTCGACATCGAAGTGGCGTGGTTCTCGCCGCAGTCCGAATACCGGCCCACCGAATACCTGCAGGCCTGGGTGCGCTTCTGGTTCGACGACGACCTGCGCCTCGCCGCCGCCAAGGCGTTCCAGCACACGCGGGCACGGCGCATCGCCGAGGCCTGGCGACACCGCGCATGGCGCGACGCCGGTTTCGCGGTGGACACCGCGCGGTTCGATGAGCTGCTGGCGCGCACCCATCGCGCCATCGAGCTCGTGCCGGACAATGCCAGCCTGTTGACCGAGGAGGCCCGGCTGACCAAGGCGCTGTTCAAGCTGGCCGTGGATACCGTGGGCTACGGCGAGTTCACCCGCGCCAAGCGCGGCAGCGGCGGCGACCCGGCCAACCGCTTCCTCGACCACGGCAACTACCTCGCCTACGGCCTCGGCGCCACCGCCACGTGGGTGCTCGGCTTGCCGCATGGCCTGGCCATCCTGCACGGCAAGACGCGCCGCGGCGGGCTGGTGTTCGACGTGGCCGACCTGGCGAAGGACGCCCACATCCTGCCGCAGGCCTTCATTTCGGCCATGCGCGGCGACGACGAACAAAGCTTCCGCCGCGGCTGCATCGAAGCGCTGGCGCGCAGCGAGGCGCTGGATTTCATGATCGACACGCTCAAGGCCGTGGCGCTGGATACCGCCGCGCAGGCGAACGGGAAACCGGCATGAACGTGCTGCTGGTCAGCCAATGCGACAAGCGCGCGCTCACCGAAACCCGGCGCATCCTCGACCAGTTCGCCGAACGGCGCGGCGAGCGCACCTGGCAGACGCCGATCACGCAGGATGGCCTGGACACCTTGCGCAAGCTGCTGCGCAAGACCGCGCGCAAGAACACCGCCGTGGCCTGTCACTGGATCCGCGGGCAGGATCACAGCGAGCTGCTGTGGATCGTCGGCGACGCGCGGCGCTTCAACGCCGAAGGCGCGGTGCCCACCAACACCACCGCCAGCGACGTGCTGCGCAAGGCCGACGAAAACGACTGGCACCGCGCGCAGGACATCCGCCTGCTGGCGCAGCTCGCCGCGCTGCTGCACGACCTCGGCAAGGCCAGCGTGGCGTTCCAGCAACGGCTGCAGGGCAAGCTCGACGAACGCAACCGCTATCGCCACGAATGGGTGTCGCTGCGGCTGTTCCTTGCCTTTGTCGGCGATGACGACGATGCCGGCTGGCTGGCCCGTCTTGCCAGCGAGGAAGGCGGCGATGCGACCGACTGGACGGCACCGGGCCGCTACCTGCGCGACGGCGTGGATGCGGACATCGAGCGCCAACCGTTCCGCGAGCTCACCACGCGCGCGCCGCTGGCTGCCGCCATCGGCTGGCTGATCGTCACCCACCATCGCCTGCCGCTCATTCCATGCAAGAACGAAGACGGCAGCCAAGCCCGGCTTGGTAGGCGCGTGCAAGGTTCCGTACAGGCATATCTCGAAGCTCCGCTGGCACAGGTGGCCCATAACTGGAACGAGATCGACCAGCCATCGACGCCTACTGAAGCCATGCCGTACTGGCAACTGGCTGGCAAGCTTCCTGCCGTGGCACCGGCGTGGCGCGCGCAGGCACGGCGCGTGGCCAAGGCCTTCCTCGAACTCCGCGCGCAGCGTGGCGCGGACTGGCTGGGCAATCCCTACGTGATGCATCTGGCGCGGCTCGCGCTGATGCTGGCCGATCATCACTATTCCAGCCTCGGCGTGGGTGATGATGGCAAACCGGCAGCCGAACGCCAGCGCTTCGTGCAGGCGGAGCAGGCCGTGTTCGCCAACACCCGCAAGGACAAGCACGGCAAGACGGAACTCAACCAATCGCTGCTGGAACACCTGCTGGGCGTGGGCCACACCGCCAGCCTGATCGCATACGCGCTGCCCAACTTCGAGCGCCACCTGCCGCGCCTTGCCAATCATCGCGGCCTGCGCAAGCGCAGCAGCGATGCGCGCTTCGCATGGCAGGACAAGGCTTTCGATGCCGCGGCAGGACTGCGCGAAGCCGCCCGCGAGCATGGCGCTTTCATCGTCAACATGGCCTCCACCGGCTGTGGCAAGACGCTGGCCAATGCGCGCATCCTCTACGCGCTGGCCGACCCGCAACTCGGCCTGCGGGTGAGCTACGCGCTGGGCCTGCGCACGCTCACCCTGCAGACGGGCAAGAGCTATCGCCACGACTTGCATTTGAACGACGACGAACTGGCGGTGCTGGTCGGTGGCTCGGCCAGTCGCGCGCTGTTCGAGTATTACGAAGCGCGGGCGGAAGCGGGCGGCTCCGCCTCCACCCAGGCGCTGATCGAGGAAGACAGCCACGTGCGCTACGAAGGCAACGTCGGCGACCATCCCCTGCTGTCGCGCGCGCTGGCCAACCCCGACATTCGCAAGTTGATCGCCGCGCCGATGCTGGTGTGCACGGTGGACCACCTCGCTCCAGCCACGGAATCCCTGCGCGCGGGCCGCCAGATCGCGCCGATGCTGCGCCTGATGAGCAGCGACCTGGTGCTGGACGAGCTGGACGATTACGACCTCGACGATCTGCCCGCACTGACCCGCCTCGTGCACTGGGCCGGCCTGCTGGGCGCGCGCGTGGTGCTGTCCTCCGCCACGTTGCCGCCAGCGCTGGTGCAGGGCATGTTCCTGGCCTATTGCGCCGGCCGTCGGCACTACCGCCGCAACCGCGGGCAACACTTTGTGCCGGACGATGCCACCGTGGACGTGCCCTGCCTGTGGGCCGACGAGTTCGGCACGCAGGCGCAAGCCTGCGCGGACGACGAGGACTTTGCTGCTGCCCATGCACGCTTCGTCGAACGCCGCGTGGGCAAGCTGCACGCCGCCGAACCCCTGCGCATCGCCGAGCTGCTGCCGGTCGCCATCGACGGCAGGCAACCCGAGGCGCGCATCCACGCCGCGTTCGCCAACGACATCCGCGCGGCCTGCCTGCGCCTGCACCGCGACCACGCCAACGCCGATCCCGTCACCGGCAAACGCGCCAGCTTCGGCATCGTGCGCATGGCCAACATCGAGCCGATCTTCGCCGTGGCCCGAGCGCTCTGCACGGACGCCATGCCCGCCGACACCCGCCTGCACCTGTGCGTGTACCACGCCCGTTTTCCGCTGGTGCAGCGTTCGGCCATCGAGGCGATGCTGGACGCCACCTTCAACCGCCGCGATGCCGATGCGGCGTGGACGCTGCCCGACATCCGTCGCGCGCTCGACACGCACCCCGAGCGCGACCACCTGTTCGTGGTGCTCGCCTCGCCGGTGTGCGAAGTGGGCCGCGACTGGGACGCGGATTGGGCGCTGACCGAACCCTCCTCGATGCGCGCGCTGATCCAGCTCGCCGGCCGCGTGCAGCGCCACCGCCGCAAACCGCCGCGAATGCCCAACGTGCTGGTGTTCGACACCAACCTCAAGGGCATCCCGCCGGGCAACGGGCACGAGGCGGTGTTCACCCGACCGGGCTTCGAGAAAGCTGGATCGAATGACCAGTTCCTGCTGCGCAGCCACCGCCTCGGCCAATTGCTGGCCGAGGCCGAATACCGCCAGCTCACCGCCATCCCGCGCATCCAGCCGCGCCCCGAAGAAGCGCTTCAGCCACGCGAGCGCTGGGTGGATCTGGAGCAGGCGCGCATCCGCGCTTGCATGCTGCCGAAACCGCCTGTGCCGATGGCCACCTCATCCCGGCGCGGCGGCGGGCCAAAGCCGCAGCTCGAAACGCCGGCCTGCTGGCAACACCCGCAAGCCGCGCTCACCGGCGTGCTGCCGCAGCAGCAGCCCTTCCGCGACGATGCGCAGCCGGGCACTACACTCGCGTGGCTGCCGGTCGGGGACGAAGACGAGCTGCGGCCGCACCGCGTGGAAGAGGTACGCGCCGGCAAGCGCGGCGAAAAGCTCTACGTGCCGGCAGATGAATTGCTGCACGACGTTCCGCTGGAAAGCGCGCCTGGCGTCAGTCGCTGGGGTGCGTTCGACCTGCAGACGCTGGTGAGCGAGCAAGCCGAAGCGCAGGATCTGCCGCTCGATCAAACCGCGCGCAAGTTCACCGTCGTGGAAGTGCCGAAGAACGACCAAGGCTGGCTCTGGCACCCCTGGCTGGGCTTCGCCAAAAAGCACTGAGGCGGATCAATGCCAAGGATCGACCAGCGCAATGCCGCAACCCTCGAAATCCCGCACGTTGCGCGTGGCCAGCGTGGCCCCGCGCGATTGCACGATGCCGGCGATCATCGCGTCCGGCAATTCCACGGGACGCCCCTGCGAACGCCGCATCGCCGCGAATGCCGCGTGTGCATCGGCTGCCTCGCCATCATAGGGCAGCACGTGCCCTGCCATGTCGGTGGCGAAGATGGCTTGCACCTCCTGCCACAGCCGCTGCTTGCGCTGTCCATCCGACAGCACCAGCACGCCAAACAACATTTCCCCTCGACTGATGGCCGTGGTGAACAGCCGGGAGCGCGGTTGCCCAAGCAGCCAAGCCACCACCTTCGGGTCAGGCTGCGGCCGGATCAGCTCCGACAGCACGTTGGTGTCGAGCACGATCACCGGGCATCGCCCGGCTCGCTGAAATCCGGTGGATCACGCTGCGGTTCGCGCGGCGGCAACTCCAGCTCCACCCCGCCAAAAGGCTCCACCCGCGCCCGGATGGCCGCATACAACGCCGCGCCGGAATCGTCCTCGACCCGGCCCACCAGGGCGGCCCGCAGGATGCCCCGCGCTTCTTCCTCCATCGACTGCCCGTGCTGCGCCGCACGCAGCCGCAACAGCGTCTTCAGGTCGTCGTCCAGGTTGCGGATGGTCATGGTGGCCATGGGCAGGCCCTCCGACAGTGATTGCAATGACTGCATTGTAATCGCATGCTCAGAGTGCCACCACATCGCCTGCGGCGGTTGTCGCAGACGGTGAGACGGGCGATGGCTAGAACATTGCAACGAGGGACGACGCACAAAGGGGAGGGAGATGAACCAATTGACTGACCGCGGGAAGGCTTTTCGCACCGCCATCGCCAGCTTCATCGACGCGCGCCGCGAAGCCAAGCTGAAAGGCAAGGAAGACGATGCCGACACGGCATCGAAGTACGACTACACCACCTGGCTGGCCGATGCGGCGCGGCGGGTAGGCCAGATCCAGGCCGTGACCCACGTGCTCAAGGCCACCCACCCGGACGCACGCGGCAGCAGCCTGCATGTCGCCCCATCCGATCTGCCGCAGCATGCGGACATCGGCAGCCACCTGCTGGGTGCGGACTATGCCGAGGACGTTGTGGGCAACGCAGCCGCGCTGGACGTGTTCAAGCTGCTCAAGCTGGAGGTCGAGGACAAGCGCCTGCTCGACTGGATGCAGGCTGACGATGCCGACCTGCAAACCGCGCTGTCCGACGATGCCGAACAGGCGCGCAGCTGGATGCAGGCCTTCGCGTCGCTGGTGCGCGAAGATGCGGAACCCAGCACCCACCCCATGGCCAAGCAGCTCTACTGGCTGACCGACGAGAACCCGCAGGACGACGACCACTACCACCTGCTGCAGCCGATGTTTTCCAGTTCGCTGGCCCATGCCGTGCACGCCGACATCCAGGACGCGCGCTTTGGCGAGGCCAACAAGGCGGCGCGGCAGGCCAAACGCGACAGCAAGCCGGCGGATACCAACTACCGCGACTACCGCAATCTCGTCGCACGCAAGCTTGGCGGCACCAAGCCGCAGAACATCTCGCAGTTGAACAGCGAGCGCGGCGGTGTGAACTACCTGCTGGCTTCGCTGCCGCCGCCGGCGTGGAAACCGCGCGAAGGCGTCAACCTGCTCAAGCTCGACTCGGTGTTCGACGAGAAGCGCGGCGCGTTCTTCGTCTACGGCGAAGTCCGCCAACGCATCCGAGGGCTTGCGGATTTCCTCAAGAGCAACCCGGACCAGAACAAGGAAACCCGCGACCGGGTGGACGCATTCCTGCAAGACATCGCGCAGGACCTTGCCCTGTTTGGCGCGGAGGTACGTGGGCGACACGAAGCCGGCTGGTCACGCCATGCCGACTGCCGCCTGCCCTTGTGCGAGCAACTCTGGCTCGATCCCGACCGCACCGAGCTGCCGGAGCGCAACGACCCCGACCATCCACACTGGCGTGCAGACGACCTCGCGTTCAACGAGGCCTACGAGCGCGGCGACTGGGCCGACGAAGTCGCCACCCGCTTCGGTCTCTGGCTCAACGGCCAGTTGCGCAAGCGCAGCGACAAGCTGGTTGCGCTGGGCGAAGCGGAGATGCGTCACTTCGCCCGCCAGGCCATCCTCCACGTGGCCTGGCCCATCCCGCAGCAACGTCGCGCCAAGGCAGGTGCCGCATGAGTCCCGACGATTTCACGCACCTGCTGGTGCTGCCGCACCTCAAGGTGCACAACGCCAACGCCGTCTCCAGCCCGCTGACGCACGGCTTCCCGTCCATCACCGCCTTCCTCGGCCTGATGTGGGCGCTGGAACGCAAGACGCGCGCGGCAGGTCTGGAACTCCCGTTCAACGCGATTGGCGTGGTCTGCCACGGCTTTGAGGAACAGACCACCGAGGGCGGTTTCGTCAACAGCTTCCGGCTCACCCGCAACCCGGTGGGCAAGGATGGCGGCACGGCGGCCATCGTCGAAGAAGGTCGCATCCACCTCGACGTGAGCCTGGTATTGGCGGTGTACGCCAAGGATTGGAACGAGGAAGCCCAGCACCGCGACACGCACGTCATCGCCGAGTTGCTGCAGGGCATGCGCATCGCCGGCGGCACCTTGCTGCCGCCCGCCCAGCCGCAGGCCGTGCGGTATCGGCCTTGGGTGGCGGACTACACCGGCAACGACGATGACCAAATGCTTGCATCCCACAAGCTGCGCGCCCGTCTGCTGCCTGGTGTGGCCCTGGTGGCGCGCGACGACCTGATCGACCGGCGCCTGCAGGAACTGCGGGAAAGCACGCCTGAAGCGACGCGCCTCGATGCCTGGCTTTCGCTCTCGCGCATCAACTGGCGTTACGACGCGGACGCGGATGGCGGCAAGGGTGCGTGGCAGCACGACCGCAAGGGCGCTGGCTGGATCGTGCCCATTCCGGTGGGCTACGGCGCACTCGGCGCGCTGCACGCCGCCGGCAGCGTGCCCAACGCACGCGATGCCACCACACCGTTCCGTTTCGTGGAAAGCCTGTACTCCATGGGCGAATGGATCGGCCCGCATCGCCTGCATTCGCCCATCGATCTGCTCTGGTACGCCGACAGTCGCCCCGATGAGGGCCTGTACCGCTGCCGCAACGACTACCGCGCCATCGAACCCACGCTCTGACCCGACAAGGAATTCCATCATGGCCAACGAACTCAAGACCGCTTCCGTCCTCGCCTTCGAGCGCAAGCTCGACCCCTCCGATGCCCTGTTGTGCGGCGGCAACTGGGACGCACGCACTGCTTCGCACGACTGGGCGCCGATCGCGCTGCGCGAGAAATCCGTGCGAGGCACGATTTCCAATCGCTTGAAGGGCGGCGCGACCGACCCCGCGAAACTCGACGCCGCGATCCAGAGCCCCAACCTGCAAACCGTGGACGTGGCCACCCTGTCCGCCGACGCCGACACGCTGAAGGTGCAGTTCACCCTGCGCGTGCTCGCCGGTACCGGCCAGCCCTCCGCCTGCAACGATGCGGCGTACCGGCAGAAGCTGCTGGCCACCGTGGGCGGCTACGTCGAACAACACGGCTATGCCGAACTCGCCGGCCGCTACGCCGCCAACCTCGCCAACGGCCGCTTCCTGTGGCGCAACCGCATCGGCGCCGAGCAGGTGGAAGTGACCGTGGCACGCATCGTGGACGGCAAGGCCAACACAAGCTGGACGTTCAATGCGCTGGCGCATTCCCTGCGTGAACTCAAGGCTCCCGCCGCCGAAGCGCAGGCGCTGGCCGAGCTGGCTGCGCTGATCGCCGACGGCCTTGTCGGCAAGACGCACGTGCTGTTGCAAATCACCGCCTTCGTGCGTGTCGGCGCCGGGCAGGAAGTGTTCCCCTCGCAAGAGCTGATCCTCGACAAGGGCAACAGCAAGAAGAGCAAGACGCTGTATGCCGTCGGGGATGTGGCCGCCATCCACTCGCAAAAAATCGGCAACGCCCTGCGCACCATCGACACCTGGTACCCCGAAGCCGCCGAAAACGGCCCCATCGCGGTGGAGCCCTACGGCTCGGTCACCACCCAAGGCAAGGCCTACCGCCAGCCCAAGGAAAAGACCGACTTCTACAACCTGCTCGACGGCTGGGTCATCAAGGACAAGGTGCCGGACATCGACCAGCAGCACTTCGTCATCGCCACCCTGATCCGCGGCGGCGTGTTCGGCGACGCGGAAAAGTGACCATGACGACCCACTACGTCGATATTCGCGTGGTGCCCGATTCCGAAACCAGTGCGCCACAACTGCTTGGCACGCTGTACGACCGACTGCATCTGGCCTTGGTGCAGCAGCGTCGGGACAACATCGGCATCAGCTTCCCCGGCTACAACCTCAACCCGCGCACGCTGGGCACCACGCTGCGCCTGCACGGCCGCGAAGCCGACCTGCAACAGCTGCTGGCCAGCGACTGGCTCAAGGGCATGCGCGACCACGTGCGCATCGGCGACATCGCCACGGCACCCGCCGACGCGCCGCATCGCACCGTGCAGCGCAAGCAATTCAAGACCAGCGCCGAACGCCTGCGGCGCCGGCGCATGAAGCGCAAGGGAGAAACCGAGGAGCAAGCCAAGGCCGCGATCCCCACCAGCATGGAGCGCCGCCCCAACCTGCCTTACCTCCACCTCCACAGCCGCAGCACCCGGCAAGCCTTCTGCCTGTTCATCGCACTGGGCCCACTGCAGCCCGTCGCCACACCCGGCACCTTCAACAGCCATGGCCTGGGCCACCCCGCCACCATCCCCTGGTTCTGACCCTTTTTCTCTACCCTCCAAGCAGGTACGACTTATCAAGCACTTGCAGGCCAGCACCCCCAGAAGGGTTGCTGGCCTTTTTTCCTAGCAACTGCTCCAATTTCAGGCGGTTGCCAAGGAATTGCTGTAGTTCGCTGCCGCGCAGGCAGCTCAGAAACACTGCTGCGCCACCTTCACGTGCACGCTGATGTTCGCTGCCGCGCAGGCAGCTCAGAAAGCGCGCGTCTCGTCGTCCGTCGCCGCTGCGTAGTTCGCTGCCGCGCAGGCAGCTCAGAAAGTCGACAAGCCAGCCGGCGCACAGGCTGGTGAGTTCGCTGCCGCGCAGGCAGCTCAGAAAAGCTCGCACCCCATGTCGTCGGTGCCGTTGTTGTTCGCTGCCGCGCAGGCAGCTCAGAAATGCCCGGCTGCGTCGTGAGCGTCGCATGAAGCGTTCGCTGCCGCGCAGGCAGCTCAGAAATTGCGGATATCCGCACGGCCGCCCAGGGCATCGTTCGCTGCCGCGCAGGCAGCTCAGAAATAACACGCCGCCGAGTGGAGGTGGCACGGTTAGTTCGCTGCCGCGCAGGCAGCTCAGAAAATGCCGCGCGCCGTGCTGGTCCCCATCGCGCAGTTCGCTGCCGCGCAGGCAGCTCAGAAAGGGCGGGGAAGTGTGGGCCTATCGCATCGATCGTTCGCTGCCGCGCAGGCAGCTCAGAAAACCGACAGGCCGGATAGTTGGAGGACGGTTGCGTTCGCTGCCGCGCAGGCAGCTCAGAAAACGCCGAGCGGCAGGTTGCCGATGTGGTGGTCGTTCGCTGCCGCGCAGGCAGCTCAGAAAGAGTCGCTGCGCGGCTTCGTACTTGAGCAGATGTTCGCTGCCGCGCAGGCAGCTCAGAAAACCGTGTACACGCTGATCGAGGGCATCAAGCGGTTCGCTGCCGCGCAGGCAGCTCAGAAATTTCTGGATCGTGGAGGACGCCGTGATTGCGCGTTCGCTGCCGCGCAGGCAGCTCAGAAATCTTCCGGTGCCGCCCAAGGCCTCGGCGGCGAGTTCGCTGCCGCGCAGGCAGCTCAGAAAAGCACGCCAGCCATGCCACGGCGCCCGGCTTGGTTCGCTGCCGCGCAGGCAGCTCAGAAAGCGCAGCTGCTCGCGCTCCAGCCCGAACTGCTGTTCGCTGCCGCGCAGGCAGCTCAGAAAGCAGCCAGCGACGCATGTGCGCGACAGATGCGGTTCGCTGCCGCGCAGGCAGCTCAGAAATCGTCGATGTCGGCGGTGGCAATGCCGGTCTTGTTCGCTGCCGCGCAGGCAGCTCAGAAATTCCGGCGTGGCGCCGTTGCTGCTGCCAGCATGTTCGCTGCCGCGCAGGCAGCTCAGAAAATCAGCGCGCGGCGCGCTCCAAGGTGCCAATCGTTCGCTGCCGCGCAGGCAGCTCAGAAAATGCCACGGCGCCCGGCTTGCCGCCCGTACCTGTTCGCTGCCGCGCAGGCAGCTCAGAAACCGTGGTGGTGCGCTGGCCGTACCTGGACTTCGTTCGCTGCCGCGCAGGCAGCTCAGAAACTGCGGCGCGGCACGCAGCGTGGCGATGTTCTGTTCGCTGCCGCGCAGGCAGCTCAGAAAGCCGGCGCGCCCGCGTAGGTGTAGGCCCAGCGTTCGCTGCCGCGCAGGCAGCTCAGAAAATGGTGGACGCCAACGGCCGCATCGGCGGCACGTTCGCTGCCGCGCAGGCAGCTCAGAAATACCCGCTGCGCGTGCGCGCCTACGCGGTGCAGTTCGCTGCCGCGCAGGCAGCTCAGAAACGCCAGCGCGGCGGTGATGGCGTCCTCGGCCGAGTTCGCTGCCGCGCAGGCAGCTCAGAAATATCGCATCGATCAACCAATGGAGAGCATCCAGTTCGCTGCCGCGCAGGCAGCTCAGAAAAAGGAGCTGCTGGCGGCCTGATTGGGTTCCACGTTCGCTGCCGCGCAGGCAGCTCAGAAACGAGGAGCATCCATGCCACACGACAACCGTGCGTTCGCTGCCGCGCAGGCAGCTCAGAAACTTGCCATCGGCGGGCAGCGCAGCAGCCCGTTGTTCGCTGCCGCGCAGGCAGCTCAGAAAAAGCGGCGCGCGAGATTCTCCGCCGCCGCCGCGTTCGCTGCCGCGCAGGCAGCTCAGAAAGCAAGCGTGGTGCGCGTGATTCATCGCGCTGGTGTTCGCTGCCGCGCAGGCAGCTCAGAAACAACCTCGCGCCGTGCCAGCGCGCTGTTGAGGGTTCGCTGCCGCGCAGGCAGCTCAGAAAGACGGCGACTCACTATCGCCGGCATCCCATGCGTTCGCTGCCGCGCAGGCAGCTCAGAAATGCAGCGCATAGTTCTTGCCGGCGCCCAGCGTGTTCGCTGCCGCGCAGGCAGCTCAGAAAGCGCGCATCACCGCGGTGGACGCCGCGCCCATGTTCGCTGCCGCGCAGGCAGCTCAGAAAGGCAACGCAACGCTGTTCGAGGAGTTGGATCTGTTCGCTGCCGCGCAGGCAGCTCAGAAAATGAACGCAGTGCCGTAGTAGGCATGCGCGTCGTTCGCTGCCGCGCAGGCAGCTCAGAAAGGCGGCAGCTGCGCAATGATCGGCAGCATCGGGTTCGCTGCCGCGCAGGCAGCTCAGAAAGAGACGTACAAGGGCATTCCGTGCCGGTACGAGTTCGCTGCCGCGCAGGCAGCTCAGAAACGCGCGATCGATCACGCCGGTGTCGCCCAGTTGTTCGCTGCCGCGCAGGCAGCTCAGAAAAGCAGGATGCCGCCGCACTGAACGCCGTGGGCGTTCGCTGCCGCGCAGGCAGCTCAGAAAGGCGAGCGGTTCACCCACTCAGCACCCGATGCCGTTCGCTGCCGCGCAGGCAGCTCAGAAACGTGGCCGCGAGGATTGCGCGCAACTGCGCATGTTCGCTGCCGCGCAGGCAGCTCAGAAATCCGCCCTCCCCGCCTTCGCCGCCTCCACCCAGTTCGCTGCCGCGCAGGCAGCTCAGAAAGCGACGTGCCGGTAGGCTGTCGCGCGGCTGACGTTCGCTGCCGCGCAGGCAGCTCAGAAAACATCGCGACCATGGAGGCGGTGGAGCGCTGCGTTCGCTGCCGCGCAGGCAGCTCAGAAATGCGCTGGACGGTGCCCAGCGGCCAGTACGAGGTTCGCTGCCGCGCAGGCAGCTCAGAAAGACCGGCTCGGGCCACAGCGACGGCGTGAGCGGTTCGCTGCCGCGCAGGCAGCTCAGAAAACGCAGGGCGCCAGCACCGAGATTTCGCTGGACGTTCGCTGCCGCGCAGGCAGCTCAGAAATCGATGCGCGCTAGCGCCTGATCGAGGGCCAGGTTCGCTGCCGCGCAGGCAGCTCAGAAACGGCAGCGTGCGGGCGAAGTCGTCCAGCACCGGTTCGCTGCCGCGCAGGCAGCTCAGAAAACCCAGCGCAGCCAGGCGCGCAACGCGCGTGCGTTCGCTGCCGCGCAGGCAGCTCAGAAATCGTTGTCGGTGACCGGAATGCCGGTGGCGTTGTTCGCTGCCGCGCAGGCAGCTCAGAAAATCTTCGCGGGGTCAGGGTCCACCTGCCAGATGTTCGCTGCCGCGCAGGCAGCTCAGAAATCGACCAGGCGCTCGCGCGCATCGAGGTACTCGTTCGCTGCCGCGCAGGCAGCTCAGAAAGCATCGCGTCGCGCCTGCCGCGCCGCCGCCATGTTCGCTGCCGCGCAGGCAGCTCAGAAAGGCGTGACCACGCACGTGTTCGGCGTGGCCGCGTTCGCTGCCGCGCAGGCAGCTCAGAAAGTAGTAGCGTAATAACTAGAGCGGCATCTTCAGTTCGCTGCCGCGCAGGCAGCTCAGAAATTGCGGTTGCCGGCCACGCTGCGCGCATTGCCGTTCGCTGCCGCGCAGGCAGCTCAGAAAAGCACCAGCCGCGTGATCCAGCGGCCATCGGGGTTCGCTGCCGCGCAGGCAGCTCAGAAAGTCATGACTGTGAGGCCTTGACGGCGACCACCGTTCGCTGCCGCGCAGGCAGCTCAGAAAAGCGGATCGGCTCGGCATAACCGCGGATCGCCGTTCGCTGCCGCGCAGGCAGCTCAGAAACGCTGGGTTCTCCAGCAGCCGCGCGATCACGAAGTTCGCTGCCGCGCAGGCAGCTCAGAAATTCACGGTTACCGATGCCTGCGTGCTTGGCGGGTTCGCTGCCGCGCAGGCAGCTCAGAAATGCGCCAGCGCGATCACCGGAATGCACAGCTCGTTCGCTGCCGCGCAGGCAGCTCAGAAAAGTTCCGCGTTCCGTCGGCAGGCCCTGGCGTTGTTCGCTGCCGCGCAGGCAGCTCAGAAATCCCGTGGCCTCAGCCGCGAATCGATACTCGCGTTCGCTGCCGCGCAGGCAGCTCAGAAAAGAGCAAACTTGCGTATGGGCCTGCGGTCAATGTTCGCTGCCGCGCAGGCAGCTCAGAAAGCCTGCGGATCGAGGATGTGCTGCGCAACACCGTTCGCTGCCGCGCAGGCAGCTCAGAAACCGGTGAACTTGTTGCAGTAGCCGCCCGGCACGTTCGCTGCCGCGCAGGCAGCTCAGAAAGAACTGCTCCATCGCGCCCTCTGGCGTGTACCGTTCGCTGCCGCGCAGGCAGCTCAGAAAACGCTGGCGCCGCGCAACGAGCGCGTGACCTAGTTCGCTGCCGCGCAGGCAGCTCAGAAACTTGCGGGGGCGGATGCGTCTCATAGACGACGGTTCGCTGCCGCGCAGGCAGCTCAGAAATGCCTCCACACGCCATACGCCGGCCTCGCATCGTTCGCTGCCGCGCAGGCAGCTCAGAAAAGCCCGTGGACCGTGCTCAACGCGCCGCTGGCGTTCGCTGCCGCGCAGGCAGCTCAGAAAACGCAGCCGCCATTGCCCACGGGGAAGCGGTAGTTCGCTGCCGCGCAGGCAGCTCAGAAATACGGCAAGGGCGTTTCGCCACCAGGCTCGTACGTTCGCTGCCGCGCAGGCAGCTCAGAAACTGCGTCGCATGACGGTCAAGGTTCCCCTGTAGTTCGCTGCCGCGCAGGCAGCTCAGAAATGCACGTCGCCCGCGCGGCGCATGTCGGGCAGGTTCGCTGCCGCGCAGGCAGCTCAGAAATCCATGGTCGCGATGTGGTGCGCGGCGATGCCGTTCGCTGCCGCGCAGGCAGCTCAGAAAAGCAAGGACGCAGCCGCCATTTCCTGCAGTCAGTTCGCTGCCGCGCAGGCAGCTCAGAAATGCAGCGCGGGCGCATCGCAGGCATGCAGCAGGTTCGCTGCCGCGCAGGCAGCTCAGAAAGTGGTGTCGGTGATCCTCGCCGCCCTACCCGCGTTCGCTGCCGCGCAGGCAGCTCAGAAATGATGCCCGAGGTGCGGCCGGTCGCTCTCTGCGTTCGCTGCCGCGCAGGCAGCTCAGAAAACTTCCCGGCAGTGGATATCGACTGCACCGACGTTCGCTGCCGCGCAGGCAGCTCAGAAATGGAGAAGGCCGAGCTGCTGGAAGACTGGATCGTTCGCTGCCGCGCAGGCAGCTCAGAAAGACGACGATCAGGTCCGAGTCGTGCCAGCCGCGTTCGCTGCCGCGCAGGCAGCTCAGAAAGGCAAGCAGGCGTCCGCAGCTTTGGATCGGCGGTTCGCTGCCGCGCAGGCAGCTCAGAAATCCGCGACCACGCGCGGCTACGTCGGCCTCGTGTTCGCTGCCGCGCAGGCAGCTCAGAAATGTTCGTGCCGGCGAGCCTCGCCGCGCCCGTGGTTCGCTGCCGCGCAGGCAGCTCAGAAATCGCGGCTGAAGACGGCAAGCGTCGCGCAGCCGTTCGCTGCCGCGCAGGCAGCTCAGAAAGGGATGCGCGCAGGGCGAGTTTGGCCGACCGCGTTCGCTGCCGCGCAGGCAGCTCAGAAAGCAACGCAGCGCAGCCGGGCGCGCAACGCACGGTTCGCTGCCGCGCAGGCAGCTCAGAAACGCCGCCTCCTGATGATTCGGCTTGCTCGAACGTTCGCTGCCGCGCAGGCAGCTCAGAAAGTTCCCGCCGTCGCCGGCCGGGCGCCGCTTCTGTTCGCTGCCGCGCAGGCAGCTCAGAAAAGCCCGCGGGCCACCATTACCTCCACCTTCTCGTTCGCTGCCGCGCAGGCAGCTCAGAAAAAATGCAGCAAATCGATCGGCTTTCGCGCACGGTTCGCTGCCGCGCAGGCAGCTCAGAAAGCGCCCTCGATGCGCGGCAGGTTGGGGTCGTCGTTCGCTGCCGCGCAGGCAGCTCAGAAATTAACGCTGCTGGCGATCCACAGCTTGCAATCGTTCGCTGCCGCGCAGGCAGCTCAGAAAATGTAGGCGCGCTTCGTCCACGCCACCGTGGGGTTCGCTGCCGCGCAGGCAGCTCAGAAACGGGCCTGGCTTGCGCCACGCTATCCGCCCGCGTTCGCTGCCGCGCAGGCAGCTCAGAAATTCATCATGGCGTTGTTGGCATCCTGCAGCCTGTTCGCTGCCGCGCAGGCAGCTCAGAAATGGTCGCGTACAGCCGCGCGATCACGATTCCCGTTCGCTGCCGCGCAGGCAGCTCAGAAAATGATCGCGGCGCGCAAGGCGCAGGCGAATGCGTTCGCTGCCGCGCAGGCAGCTCAGAAATCGCAGGCCTGCTCCAGCGAGCCGATCAGCGGGTTCGCTGCCGCGCAGGCAGCTCAGAAAAAATACTGCGCGCAGCCTATTGCAGTATTCGCGTTCGCTGCCGCGCAGGCAGCTCAGAAAGTGACGCGGCCCAGCATCTCGGGCTGAAGACGGTTCGCTGCCGCGCAGGCAGCTCAGAAAGTGGTGTCGGTGATCCTCGCCGCCCTACCCGCGTTCGCTGCCGCGCAGGCAGCTCAGAAATGATGCCCGAGGTGCGGCCGGTCGCTCTCTGCGTTCGCTGCCGCGCAGGCAGCTCAGAAAACTTCCCGGCAGTGGATATCGACTGCACCGACGTTCGCTGCCGCGCAGGCAGCTCAGAAATGGAGAAGGCCGAGCTGCTGGAAGACTGGATCGTTCGCTGCCGCGCAGGCAGCTCAGAAAGACGACGATCAGGTCCGAGTCGTGCCAGCCGCGTTCGCTGCCGCGCAGGCAGCTCAGAAAGGCAAGCAGGCGTCCGCAGCTTTGGATCGGCGGTTCGCTGCCGCGCAGGCAGCTCAGAAATCCGCGACCACGCGCGGCTACGTCGGCCTCGTGTTCGCTGCCGCGCAGGCAGCTCAGAAATGTTCGTGCCGGCGAGCCTCGCCGCGCCCGTGGTTCGCTGCCGCGCAGGCAGCTCAGAAATCGCGGCTGAAGACGGCAAGCGTCGCGCAGCCGTTCGCTGCCGCGCAGGCAGCTCAGAAAGGGATGCGCGCAGGGCGAGTTTGGCCGACCGCGTTCGCTGCCGCGCAGGCAGCTCAGAAAGCAACGCAGCGCAGCCGGGCGCGCAACGCACGGTTCGCTGCCGCGCAGGCAGCTCAGAAACGCCGCCTCCTGATGATTCGGCTTGCTCGAACGTTCGCTGCCGCGCAGGCAGCTCAGAAAGTTCCCGCCGTCGCCGGCCGGGCGCCGCTTCTGTTCGCTGCCGCGCAGGCAGCTCAGAAAAGCCCGCGGGCCACCATTACCTCCACCTTCTCGTTCGCTGCCGCGCAGGCAGCTCAGAAAAAATGCAGCAAATCGATCGGCTTTCGCGCACGGTTCGCTGCCGCGCAGGCAGCTCAGAAAGCGCCCTCGATGCGCGGCAGGTTGGGGTCGTCGTTCGCTGCCGCGCAGGCAGCTCAGAAATTAACGCTGCTGGCGATCCACAGCTTGCAATCGTTCGCTGCCGCGCAGGCAGCTCAGAAAATGTAGGCGCGCTTCGTCCACGCCACCGTGGGGTTCGCTGCCGCGCAGGCAGCTCAGAAACGACGGCTCCGGCCTCGCGCCATGCCCACGGTGGTTCGCTGCCGCGCAGGCAGCTCAGAAATCATGGACACGACGGGGTGGGACGTCACGAATGTTCGCTGCCGCGCAGGCAGCTCAGAAAATCGTGAAGCCTTGGTGGGCGCACAGGTCGCGGTTCGCTGCCGCGCAGGCAGCTCAGAAAAATCCGTCCCTCTATACAGTCATTTTGTCTTTGTTCGCTGCCGCGCAGGCAGCTCAGAAACTTGTTGGAAAGCTGCAGGGTGTTGTTGCACACGTTCGCTGCCGCGCAGGCAGCTCAGAAATGATCGAGGCCACCATCGAGGGTCTCATGCCGGTTCGCTGCCGCGCAGGCAGCTCAGAAATCGCAGGAAACGGTGGGGTGGTTCATCGGGGCGTTCGCTGCCGCGCAGGCAGCTCAGAAATGCTACGTCGTGGAGCTGGCGCTGCAGTGCATGTTCGCTGCCGCGCAGGCAGCTCAGAAAGTCATATGGGGTATGGAGGCAGGTCGGTCCGTGTTCGCTGCCGCGCAGGCAGCTTAGAAAACGCCGTCTCGAACCGTGCCACCGCTCCGGTAGTTCGCTGCGGCGCAGGCAGCATCAGAAATGCACGCACCTATGAGCTGAAGAAGTACCTTGGATATGATGCGGCATTTGCTGGCTGGCCGGTGTGGCGGTGTCAGGTGCGGTCGACCGGTTTGGCCACGCCCTTGGCCAGCGTTTCGTCGATCAGCTGATTCATCGCCTGGCTTGCCTTGTCCGCAGCTTCCTTGATCTTCCGGCTGCGCGCGGCAAGCTGTCGATCGAGCGCAGCCTGTTGCGCATCGAGCGCGCGTTGGCGCGTTTCCACTTGTGCCTGCATGGCGGCTTGGCGTTGATCGAGGTCGGCCTGCTTCGCGGCGAGTTCGTGCTGCCGGGATTCGATGGCGCGTTGCCGGGCATCGCTCGCACCCTCCGTTGTTCCGGCATCGCGTGACGCCGCTGCCTCCATCCTGGCCTGCGCGGCCAATCCGGCCTGTTCGCGCGCGAGGTCGGCCTGGTTGCGCGTCAGCCTGGCGGTGCGCATGGCGATGCCGGCGCTTTGTTCGGATACGGCGCGTTGCCGGGCGGCGAGGCCGATCTGCTGGTGCGACAGCTCGGCCAGGGGAGCGAGGATTTGTTTCGCGCGTTCGATGGTGGCCTGGTCGTGGGTGAGGTAGACCTTGCCGTCTCGGCGTATCCACAGCAGGGGCTCGCCTGTTTTGGGCAGGTGCTTGATCGCGGCGGCATCGGTGGGGGTGCCGCGCACCGTGAGGCTGCTGCCATCGAACAGCGCATAGCCTTGTCTGGCGCTCGAGTCGATGTCGATATCCACGCTGCTGGCGTCGAAGCCGAAATTGGGCGTGGGTGGCGGCGCTGGCGGAAGCGGTGGCGCAGGAGGTGGAGGCGGCAGGGTTGAAGGAGGCGACGGTGGCACAGGTGGTGCCGGCGGAGGCGGTGGCGGCAGCCAGGTCGAACTGGCCGGCGCCGCCGTGCTGGCGCGTGCCGGGTGGTCGGTCGCCACCACGCGGTACGGCAGCACGCCGATCAGCGCGACGAGTGCGACGAGCAGCCAGCCGCGGGCGCGCGACATGGCCGTGGAGGTCTGTTGCAGCATGGTCAGTCGCCTCTTGAGGTTGCGGAAGGTGGGGGAGGCGCCGGCGAGGCCGGCGTGCAGCGGGTGCGCCACGCCCAGCCGCAGCAGCAACTGGCCGTAGTCCTGCGGTGCGACGCGCTGTTGTTCGACGGCCAGCGCATCGCAGGCGGCTTCGCGGTGGAGCGCGTATTCGCGCATCGCCCAGTGCAGCAGCGGATGGAAGCAGAACAGCCGTGCCGCCAGCGCGGGAATCCAGCCCAGCAGCAGGTCGCCGCGCTTGAGGTGGGCGAGCTCGTGGGCCAGCGCCAGCGCGGCTTCCTCGGCGCTCAGCGTGGCGTGGGCCGGCCACAGCACCACCGGGCGCCAGCTGCCGCTGACCTGGGGCGATGCGATGTCGGGCGAGGCCAGCATGGTGGGCATGCGGCGCAGGCCGAACGCGTGCGCCTGCCGCGCGCAGCGCATCCGCAGCCCGGCATCCGTCACGGCTTGCGCGGCATGGCGCAGGCGGAAGGCGCGGACGTACTCGCGGATCAATGCGGGCAGCTGCGCCAGCAACAGGAGCAGCCACGCGGCAATCAGCGCGGTGCGCCAGTGCGCGGACAGCCAGCCTGATGTGGTGTCGGCGGGAACCGTGGCGTTCGGCGTCGTGGTCGGTGCGGGCGTGGCCGTGTGATCCGCGCCCGCGTCGATGGCCACCGCAAGGTCGGGCGCGCTGCGCTGTGGCGCGGCAACGGTCGGTGTCGTCGCCGCGGTCGGAGGCGCCAGCAGCGGCAGGCGGATCGGCGCCTGCCAGGCCAGCCCCAGCAACACCTGCAGGCCCACCAGCCACCACAGCGCGCAACGCGCGGCGGCAGGCAGGCGCGGCACGAGGCGGATGAGCAGCGCCACCGCGCCCACCAGTACGATGGCCTGCAGCGAGGCCCAGGCGAGGCGTTCCAGCAGCAGGGCGGCCAGATGATCGAGCGTGGTCATCTCACTTCTCCTTCTTTGCCGATCCAGTGCGGATGCGCTGGATCGCATGCGGCGCGTTCCGGCGCCGCGGACGTCGCACGGTGGCTAGGCATCTTTGCGCGCACTGCGTAGCTGTTTCACCAGCGCCTGCAGTTCGGCCAGCTCGTCGTCGCTGACTTCGCCGCGCTCGGCCATCCACGCCACGAACGGCGAAACCGAGCCGCTCAGCGTCTTCTCCACGAATTGGCCCACCGCGCTGCGCATCGCCTCGCCGGGGCCGGTGGTGGTGCTGTAGCGGTAGACGCCGCCGGCCTGGCGGCGCTTGAGGAAGCCCTTGCCGCGCAGCCGCTCCATCATGGTGAGCACGGTGGAGCGGGCGAGGCCCTGCATCTCGCCGAAGCCGGCGGCCACCTCGCCCACCGAGGCGGGTTCGTGCTCGGCCAGGTAACGCAGCAGGGCGAGTTCCTGGTCGCCGATGGAAGGGCGTGGCATGGGTGCGACTCCGTATGACTACACATGTCGTTAAACTACGCTTGGCGACAGTTGTAGTCAACAGGCTCCTCGTGCCGGGTTTTTCACGTTGTCGTGGGCGTCCGTGGGGTAGGCTGCAGGTTGAGCAGTCATTGGCGGAGTCCCCATGTCCGGCATTAGCTTCGAACAACGCGCCCAGGGCGCCCTGCTGGGCGCGTGGATCGGCGACGCGCTTGCGCTGGGTCCGCACTGGTACTACGACCTCGCGGCGCTGCGGCACGACTACGGCGAGTGGATCAGCGACTACACCGCGCCGCGCCCGGACCGCTACCACGCGGGCCTCGCGGCGGGGCAATCCTCGCAGGCCGGTTTCATCCTCGACCTGCTCACTGCCTCGCTGCTCGAACGCGGCGGCTACGACGAGGCGGATTTCTGCCGGCGGCTGGACGCGGAGCTGTTCCCGCGACTCGACGGCACGCCGATGCAGGGGCCGGGCGGCTACACCAGCCAGTCGATCCGCGAGGCGTATCGCCTGCGCGTGAAGCAGGGGCGCCCCTGGGGCGAGTGCGCGGGCCTGGCCGACACCACCGAGGCGGCCGAGCGCGTCTTCGCGCTGGCGATCCGCTACGCGCACGAACCGGCCGCGCTGGCGCAACATGCCGCCGCGAACACCGCGCTGACCCAGCGCGACACCACCGTGCTGGCGACGACCGTGGCGTACGCCAGCGTGCTCGGCAGTCTGCTGCGCGGCGAGCCGCTGGATGCGGAAACCTCGGGCCGCCTGATGCAGCTGGTGCGCGAGGGCGCGCTGCCGTTCCACAGCGTGACGGCGCAGGGCGAACAGGTGCCGCCGCCGGGGCCGGAAGCGCCGCGCCGCGCGGGGCAGTTCCCTTCGCCCGATGCCTTGCTCACCGCCTCGTGCGTGGCGCGCGCCGCGCTCGATCCCGGCGTGCATATCGAACCGGCGTGGAAGGTGTCGCTGGTCTACGGCATGCCCTGCGCGGTGTACCACCAGTTCCCCGCCGCGTACTACCTCGCCGCGCGCTTCCAGGGCGATTTCGAATCCGCCGTGCTGCACGCGGTGAACGGCGGCGGCCAGAACATGGCGCGCGCGATGCTCACCGGCGCGCTGTGCGGCGCCATCGGCGGCGTGCAGGCGATCCCGGCGCGCTTCCTCGACGGGCTGGAGCGCGTGGCGGAGCGTCGCGCGATGGCGCTGCGGCTGGCGCAGCAGGCCGTGGCCGCATAAGCACGTTCGGAGGAATCCCGTCGCCCCAGCGCAAGCTGGGGCCCAGTGCCTTTCGGCGCATCATGGCTGGGGCGCTGGCATGACGCCGTTCAGAACGCCATGTCGAACGCCACCTCGCCCTCCACGCCCACCTGGTAGGCGGAGACGCGGCGCTCGAAGAAGTTCGTCACTTCCTGCACGTCCTGCAGGTCCATGAAGTCGAACGGGTTCTTAGCACCGTACTTCTTTGGCAGGTCGAGCTGAGCGAGGCGCTGGTCGGCGCAGTATTCGAGGTACTGGCGCATCTCCTTGGCCGACAGGCCGACCACGCCGCCGGAGAGCACGTCCTCGGCGAACTGCGTTTCGCAGGCGATCGCGTCTTCCAGCATCTCCTCCACCTGCGCGCGCATCGTCTCGTTGAACAGCTCCGGTTCCTCCGCGCGCACCGTGCGCACCACCTCGAACGCGAACGCCATGTGGCAGCTCTCGTCGCGGAACACCCAGTTGGTGCCCGAGGCCAGCCCGTGCAGCAGGCCGCGCGAGCGGAAGTAGTACACGTAGGCGAACGCGGCGAAGAAGAACAGGCCTTCGATGCAGGCGGCGAAACAGATCAGGTTGAGCAGGAACTGCCGGCGCTGCTCGCGCGTCTCCAGCTTGCGCAGGTTCTGGATCGAGTCGATCCACTTGAAGCAGAACTCGCCCTTGGCGCGGATCGAGGGAATGTTCTCGATCGCCGCGAACGCCTTCGCGCGCTCGCCCGGATCGGGGATGTAGGTATCCAGCAGGGTCAGGTAGAACTGCACGTGCAGCGCTTCCTCGTACAGCTGGCGCGACAGGTACATGCGCGCCTCGGGCGCGTTGACGTGCTGGTACAGGTTCAGCACCAGGTTGTTCGACACGATGGTGTCGCCGGTGGCGAAGAACGCGATCAGCCGCTGGATCAGATGGCGGTCCGCCGCCGACATCTTCGCGTTGAGGTCGGTGGTGTCGAGCGAGAAATCCACCTCGTCCACGGTCCAGGTGTTCTTGATGGCGTTCCTGTACATCTCGTAGAAGCCAGGATAGCGCATCGGACGGAGCGTCAGTTCGAAGCCGGGATCGAGGATGTGCTGGGGGCGTTCGGGTTGGGCGGACATGGTGTTCTCCGTGAGCTTCATGCAGGAGCATCCCTTCTCCCTCCGGGAGAAGGTGCCCCGAAGGGGCGGATGAGGGTTCGTGACTTGCGTGACGTTCGGGCAAGGCCGAACCCTCACCCCCAACCCCTCTCCCGGTGGGAGAGGGGAGCATTCGTGTTACTGGCAAGCCTCGCAGTACTCGGGGTTTTCCAGCGAGCAGAACACGGCGGCCGTTGCCTTCTCCTGGTCTTCGGCAGCTGCCTTGCTCGCCACCACCGTGGTCTTGGCGATCTTCGTCGCCGGCCGTGAGCGCAGGTAGTACGTCGTCTTGATGCCCGCCTTCCACGCGTACATGTACATCGACGAAAGCTGGCCGATGTTCGGGTTCTCCATGAACAGGTTCAGCGACTGGCTCTGGTCGATGTAGGCGCCGCGTGCGGCGGCGAGGTCGATCAGCGCCTTCTGCGGGAGTTCCCACACGGTGCGGTAGATCGCGCGCAGGCGCTCGGGGATCGCGGCGATGCCCTGGATCGAACCCTCGGCGAGCTTGATCTGGTCGCGCACTTCGGCAGTCCACAGGCCCAGCGTCTTCAGCTCCTCGACGAGGTAGCGGTTCACCACCAGGAAGTCGCCGGACAGCGTCTCGCGCTTGAACAGGTTCGACACCTGCGGCTCGATGCATTCGTAGCAGCCGGCGATGGAGGCGATGGTGGCGGTGGGGGCGATCGCGATCAGCAGCGAGTTGCGCAGGCCGTTCGTCTTGATCGCCTCGCGCAGCGCGGCCCAGCGCGCCGCGTCGTGCGGCGTCGCGTGCGGCCAGTAGTCGAATTGCAGCTCGCCGTTCGCGGCGCGGCTTTCGGCGAAGCCGGGGTGCGCGCCGTGCTGCGCGGCCAGTTCGTTCGACTGCGCCAGCGCGTGGAAGTAGATCTCCTCGGCGATGCGCGTGGAAAACTGCAGCGCCTCGGCCGAGTCGAACGGCAGGCGCAGCTTGAAGAACACGTCCTGCAGGCCCATCACGCCCAGGCCCACCGGGCGCCACTTCATGTTGGCGGTGCGCGCCGTATCGATCGGATAGAAGTTGAGGTCGATCACGCGATCGAGCTGGCGCACTGCGGTGCGCACGGTGGCGGCGAGCTTGGCAAAGTCGAATGCGCCGTCGACCACGTGGCGCGACAGGTTGATCGAGCCCAGGTTGCATACTGCCGTTTCGCCGGCGTTGGTGACTTCCAGGATCTCGGTGCAGAGATTGGAAAGATGGATCACGTTCGCGGGCAGCGCGGTCTGGTTGCTGGTGGCGTTGCTGCGGTCCTTGAAGGTCATCCAGCCGTTGCCGGTCTGCGCCAGCGTGCGCAGCATGCGCGCGTACAGCTCGCGCGCCTTCACCGTCTTCGTCGCGAGGCCGTCGGCTTCCGCCTTGCGGTACGCGGCCTCGAACGCCGCGCCCCAGCTGTCGACGAAGTGCGGCACGATCTTGGGGTCGAACAGCGACCAGTCGCCGTCGCTCTCCACGCGGCGCATGAATTCGTCGGGGATCCAGTTCGCGAGGTTGAGGTTGTGCGTGCGGCGCGCCTCGTCGCCGGTGTTGTCGCGCAGTTCGAGGAACTCCTCGATGTCCGCGTGCCACGGCTCCAGGTACACGCAGGCCGCGCCCTTGCGCTTGCCGCCCTGGTTCACTGCGGCGACGGAAGCATCGAGCGTCTTCAGCCACGGCACCAGGCCGTTGGAGTGGCCGTTGGTGCCGCGGATCAGCGAGCCGCGCGAGCGCACGCGCGAGTAGGCCAGGCCGATGCCGCCGGCGAACTTGCTGAGCTTCGCCACGTCGGCGTACTTGTCGTAGATCGACTCCAGCGAGTCGGTGGGCGAGTCGAGCAGGAAGCACGACGACAGCTGCTCGTGCGCGGTGCCGGCGTTGAACAGGGTGGGCGAGCTGGCGATGTATTCCAGCGACGACAGCAGGCGATAAAGTTCCAGCGTCTCGCCGATCTCGCCGCCGCCCAGCGCGCAGGCGATGCGCATGAAGAAGTACTGCGGCGTCTCGATCACGTGGCGCTGCTGCGGGTGGCGCAAGAGATAGCGGTCGTACACCGTGCGCAGGCCGAAGTATTCGAAGCGGCGGGTGGCGAGCGGGTCGATCGCGTCGTTGAGCTTGCGCGCGTTCGCGGCCACGAAGTCGCGCAGGCGGTTGTTGAGGATACCCAGCTCCGCGCCACGTGCGATGGACTGCGAGAAGCTCTGGATTTCCTGTCCGCTCACTTCCTTGTCGATGTAGGCGCCGAGCAGGCGCGCGGCGAGCTGGCCGTATTCGGGTTCCTCGGCGGTGAGCGCGGCGGCGGTGCGGATCGAGAGCTGGTCCAGCTCCTGCGTGGTGGCGCCGTCGTACAGGCCGCCGATGGTCTTCAGCGCCACGCGCAGCGGGTCCACCGCGTGCAGGCCGTCGGCGCTGCGGGTCACCGCGCGCACGATCTTGTTGACGTCCACCGCTTCCTGGCCGCCGTTGCGCTTGGTCACGCGCATCTGGCCGGGGTTGTGCGGCGGGGTGAGGGCGAAGGGCTGTTCTTGTTCTTTGATCGCGACGGGCATCGGGGTTTCGCTGGTGGGCGCCGGGGCTACGGCGGAAAACGCGGACGACTCCACGCGGGCGCCGGAACGCTCGCGGGTGGCGGTATCGAGAGGCTGCATGGCGGTGGCTCCAGACCGGGGTGATCAACCGCCTGCTCCCGCGCGCAGGGCTGAAGTGGCGGTTGCTCGCGGACGGTCGCGCCGTCGGGCGGCGTGGCCCGACGATCCGACGCGCCTCCCCGCGGAAGCCGTCACCACTCGGCAAGGCGCTCCGGCCGTGCCGTGTCGGCAGGTCTTCGGACTCGCGGACGTGGGCCGTTCGGCCCGCCTACTGGTCTCCGCTTCCCGATCGCTGTGGATCAGTGCGCCGATGAGACGTTCGTTTCCGCTTACCGCTGCGGGGCAGTTCCGGATTCGCACCGGATTCCCTTTTCAGCCCGACCGACGATCGCGTCTGGTCGTGCACCGACGGGCACAACATATCGGGATGATTGGGGTGGGTCAACCCAACAACTTGTGTACAAGCCGTGGATAAGTGGAACCGGCCCGCGCCGCGGCTGGCTTGCGCGGCGCGTCCCGCGGAAGGGGATCGGCGTGCCGCTACAGCGCGTCCTGGTCCAGTTCGCCGGTGCGGATGCGGATCACCTGCTCCAGGGAGCTCACGAAGATCTTGCCGTCGCCGATCTTGCCGGTGCGGGCGGAGTTCTGGATCGCCTCCAGCACGCGGTCGAGCTGCTCGTCGGCCACCGCCGCCTCCAGCTTGATCTTGGGCAGGAAATCGACCACGTACTCGGCGCCGCGGTACAGCTCGGTGTGGCCCTTCTGGCGGCCGAAGCCCTTCACCTCGGTGACGGTGATGCCCTGCACGCCGACCTCGGCCAGCGCCTCGCGCACGTCGTCGAGCTTGAACGGCTTGATGATCGCCACGACCAGCTTCATGCGAATTCCTCGGACAGGGGCGTCGGGTCCGACGCGGAGGGTCATTTTGCCTTCAGAGCCTGGGCGCTGTCGCGTGGCGGATACCATGTAGGAAAATCCCTACACCAGATCACGGAGTCCACCGATGGTGCGCCCACCTTTCGTTCCTCGATACTTTTCCCCGACAAGTTCGAGGCGTCGTCCATGATGGACCGACTTGATATCGATCAGCTGGCACGACGCCTGGCATCGTTGGTTCCGCCCGGAGTGGCACAGGCGCAGCAGGATCTGCGAACCAATTTCCACGATGTCCTGGCACAGGGATTGCGCCGCCTCGACCTGGTCACCCGCGAAGAGTTCGACGTACAGAGCCAGGTGCTGGCACGCACCCGGGCCAAGGTCGAGGAACTGGAGCGGCGCGTGGCCGAACTCGAGGCCGCCGTCGTCGCACGCGGGGACTAGCAGAACCAAGCCTCCCGGGAGCCGCCCCCGATCCGTCACCCTCACCCCGAGCTAACGATCGGGGGCGGTTATTTACGACCTGAAGACTACGGCGGAGTCGCTCGATGCGGGTGTGTGACAGCGGCTTCCATGCAGGCCGGCAGCAGGCGGCCGCATGAGTCTTGCCGTCACCCTCAGCCGTGCCCAGGAAGGCATCGCCGCGCCGCAGGTGATGGTCGAAGTACACCTGTCCGGCGGCCTGCCGGCCACCAGCATCGTGGGCCTGCCCGAGGCCGCGGTGCGCGAGGCGCGCGACCGCGTGCGGGTGGCGATCCAGAACACCGCCTTCGAATACCCCGGCCGCAAGGTCACCGTGAACCTGGCGCCGGCCGAGCTGCCCAAGGACGGCGGCCGCTTCGACCTGCCGATCGCGCTGGGCATCCTCGCCGCCAGCGGCCAGGTGCCGCGCGAGAAGTTGGACGACTGCGAATTCCTCGGCGAGCTGGCGCTGTCCGGCTCGCTGCGCAGCGTCTCCGGCGTACTGCCGGCGCTGCTGCGCGCGCGGGCGCGCGGGCGCAAGGTGGTGGTGCCGCGCGCGAACGCGGCCGAGGCCGCGCTGGTGTCGGAAGTGGACGTGCGCGTGGCCGACACCCTGGCCGAAGTCTGCGGCTGGCTGCGCGGCGCGCAGGAGCTGGCGACGCCGGCCGGCATCCATGCCGACGGTGGCATCCACGACGGTCCGGATCTGCGCGACGTGCGCGGCCAGCTGCAGGCGCGCCGCGCGTTGGAGATCGCCGCGGTGGGCGGCCATCACCTGCTGCTGGTGGGGCCGCCGGGCACCGGCAAGACCATGCTGGCCGAGCGCCTGCCCGGCATCCTGCCGCCGCTGTCCGAATCCGAGGCGCTGGAGACCTGCGCGGTGCTGTCGGTGGCCGGCCAGCCCACCGATCCCGCGCGCTGGCGGCGGCGGCCGTTCCGCGCGCCGCATCACACCGCCTCGGCGGTGGCGCTGGTGGGCGGCGGTTCGCAGCCGCGGCCGGGCGAGATCTCGCTAGCGCACAACGGCGTGCTGTTCCTCGACGAGCTGCCGGAGTTCAGCCGGCACGTGCTGGAGGTGCTGCGCGAGCCGCTGGAGTCGGGCCACATCGTGGTCTCGCGCGCGGCGCGGCAGTCCATCTTTCCCGCCCAGTTCCAGCTGGTGGCGGCGATGAACCCCTGCCCCTGCGGCTACGCGGGCGATCCGCGCCGGCAGTGCCGCTGCACGCCGGAGCAGGTGCAGCGCTATCGCGCGCGGATCTCCGGCCCGCTGCTGGACCGCATCGACCTCGCGGTGGAAGTGCCGCCGCTGCCGCTGCACGAGATGGACGCGGCGCGCAGCGAGCGCGACGAGGATTCCGCCACCGTGCGCGCCCGCGTGCTGAACGCGCGCCGGCATGCGCTGGCCCGCGCGGGGCGGCCGAACGCCGAGATCAGCCACCGCGAGCTGGAGCGCGATTGCGCGCTGGGCCCGGCCGAGCGGCGCTGGTACGAACAGGCGCTGGAGAAGCTGGGCCTGTCCGCGCGCGCCTACCACCGCATCCTGCGCGTGGCGCGCACCATCGCCGACCTCGACGGCGGCGTGGGCCTGCTCGAACGCGAGCATCTGGCCGAGGCACTGCAATACCGCCGGCTGTGAAACCAGCGCGCGGCGCGGCGGATTGCTCCGCCGCACCGCGCGTGCGACTCACGCCGCGGCGTGGCGGGCGAACTGCGCCTCCTCGGTCGAGCCCTTCAGCGCCGTGGTGGACGACTGGCCCTGCTGGATCGCCTGGGTCACCGCGTCGAAGTAGCCGGTGCCCACTTCGCGCTGGTGCTTCACCGCGGTGAAGCCGCGTTCGGCGGCGGCGAATTCCTTTTCCTGCAGTTCCACGAACGCGCTCATCTGCCGGCGCGCGTAGCCGTGGGCGAGGTCGAACATGCCGTAGTTCAGGCTGTGGAAGCCGGCCAGGGTGATGAACTGGAACTTGTAGCCCATCGCGCCGAGTTCCTTCTGGAACTTCGCGATGGTGGCGTCGTCCAGGTTCTTCTTCCAGTTGAAGCTGGGCGAGCAGTTGTAGGCGAGCAGCTTGCCGGGGAACTTGGCGTGGATCGCCTCGGCGAAGCGGCGCGCGTCGTCGAGATTCGGCTTGCTGGTTTCGCACCACACCAGGTCGGCGTAGGGCGCGTAGGCGAGGCCGCGGCTGATCGCCTGGTCGAGGCCGGGGCGGGTGCGGAAGAAGCCCTCCACGGTGCGCTCGCCGGTGATGAAGGGGCGATCGTTCTCGTCGATGTCGGAGGTGAGCAGGTCGGCGGCGTCGGCGTCGGTGCGCGCCACGATCAGCGTGGGCACGCCTGCCACGTCCGCGGCGAGGCGCGCGGCGTTCAACTTGTCGACCGCCTCGCGGGTGGGCACCAGCACCTTGCCGCCCATGTGGCCGCACTTCTTCACGCTGGCGAGCTGGTCCTCGAAGTGCACGCCGGCGGCGCCGGCTTCGATCATCGCCTTCATCAGCTCGAACGCGTTCAGCACGCCGCCGAAGCCGGCCTCGGCGTCGGCCACGATCGGCGCCAGCCAGTCGATGCCGTCCTTGCCCTCGGCATGGTGCAGCTGGTCGGCGCGCAGCAAGGTGTTGTTGATGCGCTTGACCACCTGCGGCACCGAGTTCGCCGGGTAGAGCGACTGGTCGGGATACATCTCGCCCGCGTTGTTCGCGTCGGCGGCCACCTGCCAGCCGCTGAGGTAGATCGCCTTCAGCCCTGCCTTCACCTGCTGCATGGCCTGGTTGCCGGTGAGTGCGCCCAGCGCGTTGACGAAGTCTTCCTCGTGCAGCGACTTCCACAGGCGCTCGGCGCCGCGCTTGGCCAGCGAGTGCTCGATCGCCACGGTGCCGCGCAGGCGTGCCACGTCCTCGGCGGTGTAGTTGCGGCGGATGCCGCTCCAGCGGGGGTTGTTGCTCCAGTCCAGGGTGATCTGTTCGGCGGTGGGCAGGGTGGTTTTCATGGCGTGGCTCCGAGGGTGATGGGGTGATGCAGGAGCGCACCCTGTGCGCGATAGGGCGCGTCATCGCGCACAGGGTGCGCTCCTACAGAGCGGTGCTCAGGCGAGCAGGTCGTAGGCGGGCAGGGTGAGGAAATCGGCCAGCGTGTCGGCGTGGATCAGGGCGGAGATCAGCTTGGCCGCCTCGCCCATGCGCGCGGCGCCGGGCAGCTTGCTGCCCTGCAGTCGGTGGGCGTGGCTGACCAGGGCGTGGTCGAACAGCGTGAAGTCGATGGGCGCGTGGTCGGAAAACTCCAACCCGCCGTGATGCAGCCACTGCCACAGCTGCGCGCGGGCGATCTCGGCAGTGGCGGCGTCTTCCATCAGGTTGTGGATCGGCACGCAGCCCTGGCCGTCGAGCCAGGAGGCGGTGTAGCGCAGGCACACCTCGACGTTGTTGTCGAAGCCGGCGCGGGTGATGGTGCCGGCGCAGGGCGCGAGCAGCTGCTCGCGCGTCACGCGCACGTCCTCGCGCTCCACGTCGCGCTGGTTCGGCTCGGGCATGTACTCGTCGAACACCGCCTGCGCCACGGGCACCAGCGCGGGATGCGCCACCCAGGTGCCGTCGTGGCCGGCCTTGACCTCGCGCAGCTTGTCGGCGCGCACCTTGGCCAGCGCAGCCTCGTTCGCGGCTTCGTCGCCCTTGATCGGGATCTGCGCCGCCATGCCGCCCATCGCGAACGCGCCGCGGCGGTGGCAGGTCTGGATCAGCAGCTCCGAATAGTTCTTCAGGAACGGCACCGTCATCTGCACCTGGCCGCGCTCGGGCAGCAGGCGGTCGCGGTGCTTGCGCAGGGTCTTGAGGTAGCTGAAAACGTAGTCCCAGCGGCCTGCGTTCAGGCCCACGCAGCGCGATTGCAGCGCGTGCAGGATCTCGTGCATCTCGAACGCGGCGGGCAGGGTCTCGATCAGCACGGTGACCTTCATGCTGCCGGGCGGGATGTCCAGCTCGCGCTCGGCGTGCGCCATCACCGCGTCCCACAGCGCGGCCTCTTCCATGCACTCGAGCTTGGGCAGGTAGAAGTACGGGCCGCGGTCGCGGCGGTGCAGGGTGCGCGCGTTGTGGAACGCGTACAGGCCGAAGTCCACCAGCGCGCCGGCCATCGGCTCGCCGTCGACCAGGATGTGCCGCTCGGGCAGGTGCCAGCCGCGCGGGCGCACCACCAGCACGGCGGGGTTGGCGCCCACGCGGTAGTGCTTGCCCTCGGGCGAGGTGTAGTCGAGCTTGCCGGCCACCGCGTCGCGCAGGTTGAGCTGGCCGTCGATCTGGTTCGCGAAGCTGGGCGCCGAGGAATCCTCGAAGTCGGCCATGAACACCTTGGCGCCCGAGTTCAGCGCGTTGATGATCATCTTGCGCTCGACCGGCCCGGTGATCTCCACGCGGCGGTCGCGCAGCGCGGGCGGGATCGGCCCCACCGTCCACTCGGATTCGCGGATCGCGGCGGTGTCGGCGCGGAAATCCGGCAGTTCGCCGGCGTCCCAGCGCGCCTGGCGGGCGCGGCGCGCGGCCAGCAGCTCGCGGCGGCGGGCGTCGAAGCGGCGGTGCAGGTCGGCGAGGAAGGCCAGCGCCTGCGGGTCGAGGATCGCCCGCTGGGCAGGCGTGGGCTGGACGGTGATTTCGACGGCGGTTGTGTCGAGACGTTCCCGGGGCATGGCCATGGTGGGCTCCGTAGCGGTGACGACTCGAAGCTAGGCCACGTTGCGCTTGTTTGACAAAACAAATGTTTCAATTTTTGCTATTGTCATTGCCAATGTAATTTGCAAGTCATTGCCATGGCAGAGCAAAAACCACCATCCAAGACGCGCAAAAACGCGAAAAAATCGCGCCGCGGCGCAGCAAAAAAGCGTACGCCGGCGGATGGTTCGCCGAACGAAGCAGCCCGTTTCTACTACAAGGGCAACCGTCACAAGCAGCTGCGCGCCTTCGTGGCCACGGTGAAGCTGGGCACGCTGAGCCGTGCCGCCGAGGCGCTGTTCCTCTCCCAGCCCTCGGTGAGCCTGCAGCTGCAGGCGCTCGAGCGCGAGCTGGGCGTGGCCCTGCTGGAGCGCCGCCGCCGCCGCATCAACCTCACCGATGCGGGCGAGGCGCTGTACGAGCTGGCGCGTCCGCTGGTGGAGGGCTGGGACAACCTCGACCGCGATTTCCAGGCCAAGGTGCAGGGCCTCACCGCCGGCAAGCTCACCATCGCCGCCGGCACTTCCACCATCCAGTACCTCTTGCCCGAGCTGGTGCGCCGCTACCGCGAGCGCTACCCCGCCGTGCACCTGCAGCTCGCCAACGTCACCGGCAAGGACGGCCTCGCCATGCTGCGCGAGGACAAGGCCGATTTCGCCGTGGGCTCGATGCTGGACGTGCCGCACGACATCGCCTGGGAGCCGGTGCGCCACTACGACCCGATGCTGATCCTGCCGCCCGACCATCCGCTGGCGGCCAAGCCCGAGGTGACGCTGGCGGATCTGTCGCCCTACGGCCTGATCCTGCCGCCGCAGCGGCTGTCCACGTACCGCCTCGTCGACCTGGTGTTCCAGCAGAACCAGGTGCCCTACAGCGTGGCGATCGAGGTGGGCGGCTGGGACGTCATCAAGGAATACGTGGCGATGGGCATGGGCATCTCCATCGTCACCGGCATCTGCATCACCGACGCCGACCGCGCGCGCCTCGCCGTGCGCAACATGTCGCGCTGGTTTCCGCAGCGCAGCTACGGCGTGGTGGTGCGCAAGGGCAAGTTCTTGAGCGCCGAGGCGCGCGCTTTCATCGACCTGGTGCGGCCGGGCCTGCTCACCTGGCGCGACTACGACGAGCCGGGGCACTCGGGGCGGTAGGCGCTTGCGGCTGCTGCCGCGCCGTGCCGCTCACTCCGTGTCGCGGTGCTTGCCGCGGTAGCCGCGGAACAGCGCGCGGATGCGCGCCAGGTCGGCCTCGTCGTCGCCGCTGGCCTGCAGCGGCGCGCCGAGCGTGAAGGTCTTCGTGGGGTAGTCGATGAACACCGGCAGGATCGGCACGTCGGCGGCGCGCGCGATGCGCAGGAAGCCGGTCTTCCACTGCTTCACCGCCTTGCGCGTGCCTTCGGGCGTGATGCCAAGCCACATGTGCTCGTGCGTGGCGAAGCGCTTCGCCATCTGGCCGACCACGTTGAGCGCGGCCTTGCGGTCGATCGGGATCAGGCCCAGCGGGCGCAGCACGATGCCGAGCGGGCTGTCCATCACCTCGCGCTTGATCATGATGTTGATGTCGAGGTTCAGCGCGATCTTCATCATCAGCCCCCACACGCCGTCCCAGTAGGAGGAGTGCGGGGCGCCGATCACCACCAGCCGGGGCAGGTTGGGCACTTCGCCCACCAGCCGCCAGCCGGACAGGCGCAGCACGCCGCGCATCAGCCACGACCAGAACCGGCTGTGCCGGCGCGGCACCTGCGGCGGCACCGGGGGCAGGTGGGCGGTGCTCATTCGCGCCCCCAGTCGCGCGAGCGCGCCTGCTTGAGCTTGCCGCGCTGCTGTTTGCCGACAAGGCGGCGTTCCTGCGAGGCCCGCGTGGGTTTCGTCGCCACGCGTTTCTTCGGCACCACCAGCGTGCCGCGGATGATCTCCACCAGGCGCTCGCGTGCGTCTTCGCGGTTGCGGCCCTGGTCGCGGAAGCGGCGCGCCTGGATCACCAGCACGCCCTCGTCGGTGAGCCGGCGGTCGCGCCGCGCCAGCAGACGTTCGCGCAGCGGCTCCGGCAGCGTGGGCGAGTGCGCCACGTCGAAACGCAGCTCCACCGCGCTCTCGGTGCGGTTCACGTGCTGGCCGCCGGGACCGTCGGCGCGCAGGAAGCGCTCGACGAGCTCGGATTCGGGCAGGGTGAGGGTGCGGCTGATGGTCAGCATGGGGGAAGTTTAGGGGATGGCGCCACGTAGGAGCGCACCCTGTGCGCGATTGAGCGAGAAGTGAGTGAAGAGGGGTGAGTAGATAGAGAAAGCATGGGCGGCGGCGTGCTGTTCCTCTCTCACTTCTCACTCCTCTTCACTCACTCCTGTCCCATTCGCGCCCAAGGCGCGCTCCGGGAGGGCCGTGGTCCAGCCGAAGCGTTCGAGCACGCCCGTGTACTCGCGATCCAGCGGCGCTTGCAATGTCATGGCCGCGCCGCTCACGGGATGGCGGAAATCCAGCTGCCACGCGTGCAGCAACATGCGATGGCAGGCGAAGTGCTGCTTGTAGAGGCGGTTGTGGTCGCCGCGGCCGTGCTGGCAGTCGCCGATCACCGGATGGTGGATGTGCGCGAGGTGCTTGCGGATCTGGCGGAAGCGGCCGGTTTCCGGTTCGGCCCGCAGCAGGGCGTAGCGCTGCTGCGGGTAGCGGCCGAGCGCGATGGGCACTTCCACCGTGGCGAGCCGGCGATAGCGCGTGCGCGCCTCGCGGCGCGGGCCGGTTTCGCGCGAGCCGGGCAGCGGGTAGTCGATCGTGCCCTCGGCCGGTTCCGGCCAGCCGCGCACCACCACGAGGTACTGCTTGCGCACGTCGCGGCCCATGAACTGCTCGCCCAGCGCGGCGGCGACCTCGCTGCTGCGCGCCACCAGCAGCACGCCGCTGGTGGCGCGGTCGAGCCGGTGCGCGAGATGGACGTTGCCGCCGAGCTGCTCGCGCAGCACGTCCACGAGGTAACGCTCGGCGTCGTTGACCATCGCCGAGCGGTGCACGGGCAGGCCTGCGGGCTTGTTCACCGCAACGAGGGCATCGTCCTGGTGGAGGATTTCGATGGGGTTCATGGGGGGTAGGAGCGCACCCTGTGCGCGATGGGCGTTTCGTGAATGGCGTTGATCGCGCACAGGGTGCGCTCCTACCGACGCTCCAGCCAGCCCCAGCCGAACGCCAGCAGCCCCGCCACGCCCATGCTCAGCGGCAGCCACGGCCCGTGCTGCGGCGCCAGCGCCCACAGCAGGGTGGCGCAGAGGGTCAGGGTGGCGCCGAGCGCGCTGCCCGCGATCATGCGCAGCAGCCGGCGCAGCAGATGGCGCTGGTGGCTCAGCGTGTCCACATCGGCGAGCAGGCGATGTTCGCCGCGCGCGATGCGTTCCAGCGAGTCGTGCACCAGCTCGGGCAGGCGCGGGGCGAGGTGGAACCATTCGGGCAGGCGCCGGCGCACTTCGCGCAGCGTGCGCAGCGGGCTGTAGCGCTCGCGCAGGATGCGCTTCAGCACCGGATGCGCCACCGCCCAGATGTCGATCTCCGGATCGAGCAGGCGGCCCACGCCCTCGATGTTGAGCAGGGTCTTCTGCAGCAGGATCAGCTGCGGCTGCAGGGTCAGCTCGAAGCGGCGCGCGGTCTGGAACAGCTTCACCACCAGCTCGGCCAGCGAGATCTGCGACAGCGGGCGGGTGAAGTAGGGCTCGCACACCGTGCGCACCGCGGCTTCCAGCTCGTCGAGGCGCACCGTGGAGGGCATCCAGCCGGCGTCCACATGCAGCTTGGCGATGCGCGCGTAGTCGCGCTCGAACAGCGCGATGAAGTTCTGCGCCAGCCAGTACTGGTCGGCCTCGGGCAGCGAGCCCATGATGCCGAAATCCAGCGCGATGAAGCGCGGCTCCGCCGGGCGCGTGGGGTCGACCCAGATGTTGCCGGGGTGGGCGTCGGCGTGGAAGAAGTTGTCGCGGAACACCTGCTCGTAGAACACCCGCACGCCCTTCGCGGCCAGCGCCTTGCGGTCGATGCCGGCGGCGTCGATCGCGGCGATGTCGTCGCTGCTGAGGCCGTGCACGCGTTCCAGCGTGAGCACGCGCTGCGCGGTCAGGTCCCAGTGCACCTCGGGCACGTAGAGGTCCACGCCGCTGGCGAAATTGCGGCGGAGCAGGCTGGCGCTGGCGCCTTCGCGCTGCAGGTCCAGCTCGTTCTCCAGCATCTTCTCGACTTCCGCCACCACGTCGAGCGGGCGGATCTTGTCGGCGTTCGGGTGCCAGCGGTTGGCCAGCGCGCCCAGCGAACGCAAGAGCTTCACGTCACGGGCGATCTTCGCGTCGATGCCGGGGCGCAGCACCTTCACCACCACCGCGCGGCCGTCGGGCAGTTCGGCCGCGTGCACCTGGGCGATCGAGGCGGAGGCCAGTGGCGCCTCGTTGAAATGGGCGTATAGACGGCCGATCGGCGCCTTCAGCTCGCGCTCCACGATGGCGCGCGCCTCGACGCCGGGGAACGGCGGCACCTGGTCCTGCAGCAGGGCCAGCTCGTTGGCGATGTCCGCAGGCACCAAGTCGCGGCGGGTGGACAGCACCTGGCCGGCCTTGACGAAGATCGGCCCCAGCTCGGTGAGCGCGAGGCGCAGGCGCGCGCCGCGCGGCAGCGGGCGCACGTCGACCGCGGGCCGGCCCAGCAGCGGGCGCAGCAGTTTCAGCGGGCGGAACAGGTGGGTGGCGTCGACCAGCTCGTCGAGCCGGTAGCGCAGCAGCACCACGGCGACGCGCAGCAGGCGCGGCACGACGGCGAGCGGGGTCACTCGGACTTTCCTTTTTTCAGGCGCGCTTCGAGCCGGGCGAGGCGGGCCTCCAATCGTTCGCTGCGTTCGCGCAGCGCGTCCACGCCGTCGAGGAAGGCTTCCGCTTCGCCCGGCGCCAGCGCGAGGCGCGATTCGTCGCGCAGCCAGGCGGCGCCGTCCTCGGTGAGGTGGCCGGCGGTTTCCTTCGCGTGCGTGAGCGCCTTGCGCACCGCGCGCGCCAGCGGCACGCCAAGCACGTCGCCGAAGCTGCGCGCGAACGCTTCCTCGAAGTCCGGGGCGAACTGCGAGGCGAGCTTTTCCAGCCGCCGCGCGAGGTCGGCGTCGCCGGCGATCTCCACCTTGCCCGGCGCCACCGTGTCGTCACCGCGTCGCAGCGCCATCGCCAGCAGGCTGCCGGGCGTGGCGGCCACGCGCAGCGTGCTGCCGCCGGCTTCGCCTGCATGCGGCGGGCCGACCTTGAGCTGGCCGTCTTCCACCTGCACGGCGAGCGCCAGTTCCGGCCCGCGCAGATGCAGCAGCACGCGGCGGCCGTCCAGCGCGGCGAGTTTCTGCTGCGTGTCGGGATCGAGCGACAGCGTGTGGTTCAGCGCGGTTTCCAGCGCGCGTCCGGCGAGCTTGCGCAGCGGCACGGGCAGCCAGGCGTTGGGAGTGGGATCGGTCATCCGGCGATTGTAGCGGGCGGGCGCTGCGTCGTAGGTCGGGCTTCAGCCCGACATGCGGGCAATGTGTCGGGATGAATCCCGACCTACAGCCCGACCGACGGTGCGGTTCAGCCGATGGCGCCGTCGAAGCCGAGTTGCCGCCAGGCCTCGTACACGGCTACCGCCACGGCGTTGGAGAGGTTGAGGCTGCGGTTGTCCGGCCGCATCGGCAGGCACAGGCGTTGCGCCGCGGGGATATCGTCCAGCACTTCGGCGGGCAGGCCGGCGGTTTCGCAGCCGAACAGCAGCGCGTCGCCATCGGCATAGCGCGCGTCGACGTGGCGCGTGCGGCCGCGGGTGGTGAACGCGTACACGCGCGGCCGGCCGATCGCGGCGAGGCAGTGGTCGAGGCTGTCGTGCACCTGCACGCGGGCGTACTCGTGGTAGTCCAGGCCCGCGCGGCGCAGGCGCGCCTCGTCGAGCGCGAAGCCGAGCGGGCGGATCAGGTGCAGCGCGGCGCCGGTGTTGGCGCACAGGCGGATGGCGTTGCCGGTGTTCGGCGGGATTTCGGGGCGGAACAGGATGACGTGCAGCATCCGCTAATTATCGCGTGCGCCGCGGGGCGCGGGCGAATCACGGTTGCGATCAGCCGCGCGGCAGCGGGCAAGCGGTGCTGGCATCCGCCGCCACGCAGGCGTTGGTCGAGGCAACCAGCGCGTGGGTGGCGGTGGCCGCCGGCAGCGGGGCCGTCAGCATTGCGCCGAGCACAAGGGATGTTCTGATCTATTCCGCGCACCCGTCACCGTGCTGTATGCGCGCAGCGCTTCGTCGCAGCGGCGAAGGCAGACTGGCTGTCTGTCTAGACGCTGGGGCGGAGCGCTGCACGCATACAGCGCGGCCCCAACGTGTTGAATCAAATTGACGGGGTGACGTCCAGAAGGCCCGCAGGCTGCGTCGCGCGGCTTGAACAGACGGCCAGTCTGCCCTGCGCCACGCAACACACCCTGCAGGCCTTCTGGACGTCATGCCGGGTGCGTGGAATAGATCAGAGCATCCCTGGGCCGCAGACCAGCAGGCAAGCGGCGAACAGGCCGTGCAGCATCAGGGTTTCGTGTTTCATGGGGATACTCCGTTGATCGTGGTGAGGGGCGGGCTCAGCCCGGGATGCGCGGGCAGATCACGCCATCGGCGGGCAGCGCGCACTGCACGGGTGCGGCCAGCAGGGTGTTGCCGAGGCTGCCGGCGGCGGCCAGCTGCACCGACGACGGCGTGGCCGTCAGCATCGCGCCCAGCACCAGGGTGCAAACCAGCAGGCAGACGACGAACAGGCCGCTGAGCATCAGGTTCTCGTATTTCATGGCGTGTCTCCGACAAGGGTGGGTGGTGTCCTGCACAAGGTCATGAGCAAGCCGCATGCCAAGTCGAAGGATCGATTCAATGCATTGATTGGAAAGGAAATAAAAATCCGACCCGCGATGCCGGGCGGTTGTCCGCGGACAGCCGGACAGGCAAACCGGACAGTGCGCACGCCGCATGCCGTTCGTCATCTGGCAAGAAACTGCGTTCTCCCCTAGCCTCGCCGGACACCTCGAAGCCAAGGAGCAACACGATGGGAAGCAAGCCACTCGCCCTGCTGATCGCGGGCCTGTTGAGCGTCACCGCCGGTGCCGCGCCGGAGCTGGCCCTGGCCGCCAGCGCGCCGGCCGCGCCGGCCGCGCAGCGGATGCCGGAGATCGCCTACACCCGCTTCACCCTGCCGAACGGCCTCACCGTGATCGTGCACGAGGACCACAAGGCGCCGGTGGTGGCGGTGAGCATCTGGTACCACATCGGTTCGGCGGACGAGCCGAAGGGCAAGACCGGCTTCGCGCATCTGTTCGAGCACCTGATGTTCTCGGGTTCGGAGCACCACAAGGGCACCTACTTCCAGCCGTTCGAGCTGGCCGGCGCCACCGACATGAACGGCACCACCTGGTTCGACCGCACCAACTACTTCGAGACCGTGCCCACTACCGCGCTGGACATGGCGCTGTGGATGGAGTCCGACCGCATGGGCCACCTGCTCGGCGCGATCGGCCAGAAGGAACTCGACACCCAGCGCGGCGTGGTGCAGAACGAGAAGCGCCAGGGCGAGAACCGCCCCTACGGCCGCGTGGACGAGAACATCCTCGCCAACGTGTTCCCCGCCAACCATCCCTACCAGCACGACACCATCGGCTCGATGGCCGACTTGAACGCGGCCTCGCTGGACGACGTGAAGCACTGGTTCCACGACAACTACGGCGCCGCCAACACCACCCTGGTGCTGGCCGGCGACATCACCGTGGCGCAGGCGCGCGAGAAGGCGCTGAAGTATTTCGGCGACATCCCGGCCGGCAAGCCGGTGGCTCACCAGCAGCCGTGGATCACCCCGCTGGCGAAGAGCACCCGCGGCGTGCAGCACGACCACGTGGCGCAGCCGCGCATCTACCGCACCTGGGTGGTGCCGCAGCTGGGCAGCGACGCGGCGATCCAGCTCGACCTCGCCAGCACCGTGCTGGGCGGCGGCAAGACCTCGCGGCTGTACCAGCGCCTCGTCTACCAGGACAAGCTGGTCGACAGCGTCTCCGCCAGCATCGCGTCGTTCGCGCTGGCCAGCCAGTTCCAGATCCAGGCCGACGTGAAGCAGGGCGTGGACCCGGCCAAGGTGGAAGCGGCGATCGCGGACGAGCTGAAGAAGTTCCTCGCCAACGGCCCCACCGCCGACGAGCTGGCGCGCGCCAAGATCGGCAACCGCGCGCAGTTCATCCGCGGGCTGGAGAAGGTGGGCGGCTTCGGCGGCAAGGCGGTGATCCTCGCCGAAGGTCAGGTCTATCGCGGCAACCCGGGCGCCTACAAGCTCGACCTCGCGCGCGCCGACGCGGCCACGCCGGCTTCGGTGAAGGCCGCGGCCGACCAGTGGCTCAGCAAGGGCGACTACCTGCTCACCGTGCTGCCGGCCGGCAAGGGCTTCGACCCCGCCGCCGAGGACAAGGCGGTGCAGCCGCTCGCCGAGGCCGCCGGCAAGCCTGCGCCCAAGCTGCCCGCCGCGGCGAAGTACACGGTCAGCAAGAGCGACGTGGATCGCGACCAGGGCGTGCCGCAGGTGACGTCGTTCCCGTCGCTCAGCTTCCCCGCGCTCGAGCGCGGCAAGCTCAAGAACGGCATCGAGGTGATCCTCGCCGAGCGCCACACCATCCCGGTGACCCAGGTGCGGCTGGTGTTCGACGCGGGCTTTGCGGCCGACCAGGGCGGCAAGCTCGGCACCGCGAACTTCACCGCCACGCTGATGAACGAGAGCACCGCCAAGCTCGACTCGGTGGAAGTCTCCAAGCGCAAGCAGCGCCTCGGCGCGATCACCGGCGTGGGCTGCGCGCTCGACACCTGCAGCGCCTCGCTCAACGCGCTGAACGACCAGCTGCAGCCCTCGCTGATGCTGTTCGCCGACATCGTGCGCGACCCCGCGTTCAAGGCCGCCGACATCGAGCGCGTGCGCGGCCAGTGGCTGGCCGACATCGCGCAGGAGAAGACCCAGCCGATGGGCTTGGCGCTGCGCTCGCTGCCGCCGCTGCTGTACGGCGCGGGCCACGCCTACGCCATTCCGTTCACCGGCAGCGGCACCGAGGCCAGCATCGAGTCGCTTACGGCCGACGACCTGCGCAGCTTCCAGCGGAACTGGCTGCGCCCGGACAACGTGAAGATCCTGGTCGCCGGCGACACCACGCTGGCGAAGATCATCCCCGAGCTCGACGCCGCGTTCGGCGACTGGCAGGCCCCGGCCACCGCGGTGCCGCACAAGAACATCGCCGAAGTGGCCGCGCAGGCCAGGCCGCGCGTGTTCCTGATCGACCGCAAGGACGCGCCGCAGTCGCTGATCCTGGCCGGCCTGCTCGCGCCTTCCACCCGCGCGCCGGACAACCTCGCCATCACCGTGGCCAACGGCGCCTTCGGCGGCACCTTCACCTCGCGCCTCAACATGAACCTGCGCGAGGACAAGCGCTGGGCCTACGGCGCGCAGAGCTTCCTGATGGACGCCCAGGGCCAGCGCCCGATGCTGTTCTACGCGCCGGTGCAGACCGACAAGACCGCACCCTCGGCCGAGGAGGTGCTGAAGGAAGCGCGCGCGGTGGTCGGCGCCAAGCCGCTCAGCGACGCCGAGGTCGCCAAGATCAAGGACAGCCGCATCCGCGCCCTGCCGGGCAGCTACGAGACCACCGGCGCGGTGCTCGGCGCGATGGCCGGCATCGTCGAATACGGCCGCCCCGACGACTACGTGCAGACGCTCAAGGGCAAGCTCGAAGCGATCACCGCCGACCAGGCCGAGGCCGCGATCAAGGAGATCGTGAAGCCCGACGCGATGACCTGGGTGATCGTGGGCGACCTCAAGCAGATCGAGGCGCCGGTGCGCGCGCTGAAGCTGGGCGAGGTCGAGGTGCTCGACGCCGACGGCAAGCCGGCGGCGAAGTAAGTTGCCGTACAGGACGCGGCCGCGTCCTGCGCGCTAGCATGGAGGCCGGACGGTTCGCCGTCCGGCCTTTCTTCATTCCGACATCGGAGTCGTCCATGCGCAAGACCGTGCTGCTGCTCGTTCCCACCCTGCTGCTGGGCGCCTGCACCTGGGGCATCAACCCCACCCCGGCCTCGCAGAACGTGCGCACGGCGTGGAGCGGCGACGTCTCGCAATGCAAGGACCTGGGCAAGATCACCGTCTCGGTGATGGACCACGTGGGCCCGATCGACCGCAACGACATCAAGGTGCGCGACGAACTGCAGGTGATGGCGCGCAACGAGGCCGCCACCATGCACGCCGACACCATCAAGCCGCTGGCCGAGCCGAAGGACGGCGCGCAGCCTTGGGGCGCCTACCAGTGCGGCTCGCACCTGGTCACGCCCGCCGCGCCGAACCAGCCGGCGAAGTCGGCGCCCGCCAGCGGCGCCACCCAGACCTTCCCGATCAAGGGCGGCTGAGCTTCCGCCCAGCCCCGCTGTCGCAGCAAGCGCAGGGCGCCCGGTGGGCGCCCTGTTCGTTTGCGCCGATGCCGGTTTGCGTGGGCGCTTGCGGATTGCCGGGACGAGGCATAAGATTCACATCCATATATTTCATTTGTGAAATACAAACGCAGACATTAAACCCGCCTCGGCCATGAGCAGCTTCACCCCCACCGAACAGCGCCTCGCCGTCACCTGCCGGCGCCAGCCCGCGTTCCCGCGCGAGCCGGCGGTGCTGGTGCGCCTGATCAAGCACCTCTACAAGCGCGTGCACGACGACGCCAACGCGCTGCTGAAGCCGTGGGGCATCAGCCACCCGGAGTACAACATCCTGATGATGCTGTACGGCACCGAGGGCTACGCGCTCAATCCCACGCAGCTGGCCGAGGCGGCGGGCGAGAAGTCGGCCAACATCACGCGGCTTGCGGACAGCCTGTGTGAGAAGGGGCTGGTCGAGCGCACCGCCAGCGACGAAGACCGGCGCAAGGTCAGCCTGGCCCTGAGCAAGGCCGGGCTGGCGCTGATCGACGACTTCATGCCCGCGGTCTGCGGGCTGCTGGAGCGCCAGGCCGCCGGCCTGAAACCGGCCGAGGCGGCGCAGCTGGAGCGCCTGCTCAAGAAATTCCTGGACCAGCTGGAACGGGGCTGACATGGCGTCGGCGGCGACGAAGACGGGGCCGGCGGCGCGCCGCTGGCCGCTGCTGGCGGAGGCGTTCGCCGGCGAAGGCCGCGCCTGGCTGTTCGTGTTCAAGACCGTGCTGGCGCTGTACCTCGCCGCATGGCTGGCGATGTGGCTGCGGCTGGAGCAGCCGGCCACCGCGATGATCACGGTGGGCATCGTGATGCACCCGCACAGCGGCATGGTGCGCGCCAAGAGTTTCTACCGCGCGATCGGCACGCTGTGCGGCAGCGCGTTCGGGCTGGCGCTGCTGTGCGCGTTCCCGCAGCAGCGCGTGCTGTTCCTGCTGTGCATGTCGCTGTGGGTGGGCCTGTGCGCGGGCGGCGCCACGCTGTACCGCAACTTCCAGGCCTACGGCTTCGTGCTCGCCGGCTACACCGCGGCGATCGTGGCGCTGCCGGCGATCGGCAACCCGCTCGGCGTGTTCGACTCCGCGCTGATGCGCGTGAGCGAGGTGATGCTGGGCCTGCTGGTGGCCGGCACGGTCAGCGACCTGGTGTTTCCCGAGCGCCTGCGGCTGGTGCTGCGGCAGGGCGCGCGCGAGCACTTCGCGCATTTCATCGACTTCGTGCGCGGCTCCACCGGCGGCAGCATCCCGCGCGCGGCGATGGAGCAGGCGCACCTGCGCTTCGTGCGCGCCGCGGTGCAGCTGGAGGACCAGCGCGCCTCGGTGATCTTCGAAGATCCGGAAATCCGCGCGCGCAGCACCCGCATGCGCCTGCTCAACCAGCACAACATGGCGGCGGCGACCAGCTTCCAGTCGCTGCACCACCTGATCAACCGGCTGCAGCGCGAGCGCCGCGATGCGGAGGTGGCCGCGCTGATCGCGCTGTACCGCCCGATCGGCGCGGCGCTGACCACGTCGCCCGCGGACCTGCACGATCCGGCGGTGCTGGCGCCGCGCCTGCGCGCGTGCGCGCAGCAGCTGCCGGCGCTGCAGGCGAAGCTGCGCACGGATCTGGCGCCGGGGCGCGCGCAGCTGGCGTTCGACACCGGCGCCACCGTGCTGAAGCGCTTCCTCGACGAGCTGTGCGGCTATGTGGAGGTGGAGCTGGCGCTGCGCGGGCGCGTGCAGCGCGGCGGCGTGGAGCGCGTGCACTTCCGCCGCGGCAACGACGCCACCGGCGCGCTGGTGGCGGTGCTGCGCAGCTTCCTCACCATGAGCACGCTGAGCGTGTTCTGGATCGCCAGCGGCTGGACCTACGGCGCCAGCGCGATGCTGCTGGCCACCATCTTCAGCGGCCTGTTCGCGGCGACCGCGAACCCGCTGGCCTCCGCCTTCACCATGCTGGGCGGCTACGCCGCCGGCATGCTCGCCGGCCTGTTCGCCGCCTTCGTGCTGCTGCCCGGCAGCGACGGCTTCGCGATGCTGGTCGCGGCGACCCTGCCGCTGCTGCTGATCGGGCCGTGGCTGGCCGCCCACGCCCGCCACGCCGGCATCGGCGGCGGCTACGCGCTCGGCATCGTCTACATCCTCGCGCTGAAGAACCCGATGGTGTACGACCCCACGCATGCGTTCAACGACGCGATCGCGCAAGTGGCCGGCGTGGCGCTGGCGGCGGTGGCCTTCGTGTTCGTGCCGCGCGTCACCGGCAGCGGCTGGCAGCGTCGGCGCCAGTTCCGCCGCCTGCGCGAGCAGGTGGTCGAGGCCGCCTGCGCGCCGCTGGACGGCCTGTCGTGGCGCTTCGAAAGCGAGAGCCGCGACCTGTTCCACCAGGCGATCGTGCACACCCGCCCGGACAGCCGCGAGTCGCGCGAACTGCTGGCCTGGGCGCTGGCGGTGCACGAGAGCGGGCGCGCGCTGATCGAGCTGCGTCAGCAGCTGCGCGCCAGCGCGGCGCCGCCCGAAGTGCGCGAGGCGGTGGAGCGCGCGGTGCAGGCGGTGGCGCAGCTGTACCGCGGCCCCGACGCGGTGCGCCGGCAGCAGGCCGAGGACGCCGTGCGCGAAGCGATCGGCGTCTGCGCCGCTGCGCCCGCGCTGCGCCCGCGTCTGTACCAGTTGCTGGGCGCGCTGCGCGACGACGAATCGCCGCTGGCCAGCTGGATGCCCGCCGGGGAGCCCGCCCATGCCGCATGAAATCGCCATCCAGGGCGTGCTGGTGCCCGGCCTGCTGCCGATCTTCCTCGGCTGCCTGCTGCTGATGGCGCTGGTGGACGTGCTGATCGGCCGCTACGGCCTGTACCGCTACGTGTGGCACCCGCCGCTGTTCCGCCTCGCCCTGTTCGCCTGCCTGTTCGGCCTCGCCGGCCTGCTGTTGCTCAACTAAATATCGCCATGAACAAGTCCTCGCTGTTGCGCTTCCTGTCCACCGCCGCGGTGGTGCTCGTCGCCGCCGTGCTCGGCCACGCGCTGTGGAAGCACTACCTGTATGCGCCGTGGACCCGCGACGGCCGCGTGCGCGCCGACGTGGTGCAGATCGCGCCGGACGTGGCCGGCCTGGTCGCCACCGTGCCGGTGCACGACAACCAGTTCGTGCGCAAGGGCGATGTGCTGATGACGATCGACCGCGACCGCTACGTGCTCGCCCTGCAGCAGGCCGAGGCGAACCTCGCCGCGGCCACGGCCAGCGCGCGCGCGGCCGGCGCCGGCGCCGCGGCTGCCAGCGCCGCGATCGCCGGCAGCCGGACCGAGTACGAGATGTACGAGGCGCAGGCGCAACGGCGGCTCAGGATGCCCGAGCAGAGCGTGATCTCCGCCGAGGCCCGGCAGAACGCGGTGGCCGCCGCGAACAACGCGCGCGCCGGCCTGCAGCGGGCGCAGGCCTCGCACCAGCAGGCCAGCGCCGCCGCGCAGCAGGCGCTGGCGGCGGTGCAGCAGGCGCAGGTGGCGGTGGAGCTGGCCCGGCTCAACCTGCAGCGCACCGAAGTGCGCGCGCCCGCGGACGGCTACGTCACCAACCTCGACGTACGCGTGGGCGACTACGCCGCCGCCGGCGCCGCGCGCATGGCCTTGGTCGACAGCCACAGCTACTACATCTACGGCTACTTCGAGGAAACCAAGCTGCCGCAGCTGCGCGTGGGCGATCCGGTCGACGTCCGCCTGATGGCCGGCGGCGCGCACCTCCGGGGCCGCATCACCGGCATCGCGCGCGGCATCACCGACCACGACAACCCCACCGGCGCCAACCTGCTCGCCAACGTCAATCCCACCTTCAACTGGGTGCGGCTGGCGCAGCGCGTGCCGGTGCGCATCGCGATCGATCCCGCCGCGCTGCCCGCGGGCACGGTGCTGGCCGCGGGCATGACCGCCACGATCGAGGTGCAGCCGCACACGCGCTGATGCGGCTGGCCGCGGTGCGCGGGTAGGCAAGCCGGCGCCGGCTTGCCATCATCTGCGGCCATGAACCGCTTGATCGACGCCCCGGGCCGGCTCGCCCGCCGCCTGCTGCCGCACCGCCGCGGCGACGCCACGGCCACGCAGCGGCTGCCCGCCTTCGCCGTGCCGGCCGACGCGATCGCGGCCCTGCCGGACCCGGCCGCCTTCCGCCAGACCCTGCTGCAGCTGATCGCGCAGGCCGAGCGGCGCATCGTGATCGTGGCGCTGTACCTGCAGGACGACGACGGCGGCCGCGAGGTGCTCGATGCGCTGTACGCGGCGAAGGCGCGCCAGCCGGCGCTGCGGATCACCGTGTACGTGGACTGGCACCGCGCCCGCCGCGGCCTGATCGGCCAGGCGCACAGCGAAGGCAACGCGGGCATGTACCGCGAATACGCGCGGCGGCTGGGCGACGGCGTGGAGATCCGCGGCGTGCCGGTGCAGGGGCGCGAACTGCTGGGCGTGCTGCACCTCAAGGGCTGGGTGATCGACGACGCCGTGCTGTACACCGGCGCCAGCCTCAACGACGTCTACCTCGCGCGGCACGGCCGCTACCGGCTGGACCGCTACCACCTGCTGCGCCACCGCGGCCTCGCCGACGCGCTGGCGGATTTCGTCGCGCGCCACTTCGCCGACAACCCGGCCGTGCCGCGGCTGGACACGCCCGAGGCGCCGGCCACCCGCGCGCTGCTGCCGGCGATCCGCGAGCTGCGCCAGGCGCTGCAGTTCGCCGCCTATGCCGTGCCGCACGAAACGCCGCCGGCCGATGCGGTGGCGGTAACGCCGCTGGTGGGCCTGGGCCGCAACGACAACGCACTCAACGACACCGTGCTCGCGCTGCTGCAGCAAGCGCGCGAGCGCGTGGTGCTGCTCACGCCCTACTTCAACCTGCCGCGCTCCGTGCGCGCGGCGGTCGGCCTCGCGCTGCGGCGCGGCTGCCGCATCGACATCATGGTGGGCGACAAGACCGCGAACGATTTCTACATCCCGCCGGAGCAGCCGTTCACCACCATCGGCCTGCTGCCCTACCTCTACGAGAACAACCTGCGCCGCTTCGCCCGCGCGCATGCGCGCCAGCTCGCCAGCGGCCAGCTGAACCTGTGGCTGTGGCGCGACGGTGACAACAGCTACCACCTGAAGGGCCTGCTGGTGGACGACGACGCGGCCCTGCTCACCGGCCACAACCTCAACCCGCGCGCCTGGGCGCTGGACCTGGAGAACGGCCTGCTGCTGCGCGACCCCGGCCGCCGCTTGCACGCGATGCACGAGGCCGAATGGAGCGCGCTGCGCCGGCACGCCACACGGCTCGCCGACTACCACGCGCTGGAAAGCCCGCGGCACTACCCGCCGGAAGTGCGGCGCCTGCTGCGCCGCCTGAGCCGGGTGCGGCTGGACCGCCTGGTCAACCGGTTGCTGTGACGGGCCGGCAGCAAGCCGGCCCGGCAGCCATCAATCCTTGGTGCGGAACGCCGACTCCAGCAGCGCCTGGTCGAAGCCGCTGCCCACTTCGCCCGACTCGGCGTAGCGGTACAGCGCGGCGGCGTAGATGCCCTGCAGCGTGGACTGCACCAAGCCGAGCAGCACGAAGGCCACCACCGCCAGCGCGATCGCCGGCACGATCACCGCGATCGACTGCGTGGCGGCCGCGCCGGCCACCAGCAGCGCCGCCAGCAGCATCACGAACAGGGAGATCAGGCCGAACACCACGCCCAGGCCCGCGTTGCCGATCAGGTTCTCGCCCCAGGTCTGCTTCAGCAGCTCCACGCTGCGCTTCACCGCATCGACCGGGCCGAGGTCCTCGCTGGCCAGCACCGGCACCACCAGGAAGGTGGCCACCGTCCATGCGAGGCCCAACAGGCCCACCACGAAGCGCCCGATCAGGCCCAGCCGCTCCTGCAGCGCGCGCAGCAGCAGGCCCACGGTGGCGGCGATCAGCGCGTAGCCGAAGATGCTGCCCAGCCGCGCACGCGCCAGCGCGAAACCCTCGTCCAGCCCGGCCGGCTCGCCGCGCAGGCGCGCCAGCGCCACCCCGACCAGCGCGGTGTTGAAGAACACGATCACGAAGTACTGCACCAGGTAGAACACGAACATCAGCGCGTAGTAGGCCGGCGCCATGCGGTAATCGCCCACCGCCTCGTGGTGGTCGATCATCGCCAGCGCCACCGGGATCAGGAAGCTCGCCGCCACCACGAGGCTGCACAGCCCCGACAGCAGCGGGAACAGCAGCAGCTTCCTGTCCTCGCGCAGCACGCCTGCGCTTGCCTTCATCAATGCCCAGCTGCGGGCAAACTTGCCGGCCATGTCGTTTCCCCCATCGTGATGGCTGGCGTCTTTCTAGCATCCTGCGCGGCGCGGCGACCAGTGCGGGAAGGTCATAGCGCCTCGGGCGTCAGCGGCTCGCGTTCCTGCGGAAACGCCGCCCACAATTCGGCCATCGTCTGCCCGCCCAGCGGATGGCGCGCCTGCGGCGCGATGTCGGCCAGCGGCTTCAGCACGAAGGCGTGCTTCAGCTCCTTGCGCGGGATCTGCAGGTGGCCGGGGCCGTCGACCACGCGCTCGCCGTACAGCACGATGTCCACGTCCAGCGTGCGGTCGGAATAGCGCGGCACGTCGCGGCGGCGGCCGTGGCGATCCTCCAGCGCGTGCAGCCAGTCGTTCAGCGCCGCGGGTTCGAGCTCCGTATCCAGCCCCACCGCGAGGTTCACGAAATCCGCGCCGTCGAAACCCACCGACCGGCTGCGGTAGGCCGGCGACACCGCGATCGCGCCGAAGCGCGCGCGCAGCTCGTCCAGCGCCGCGTTGAGGTAGCGCCGCGGCTCGACGTTCGAGCCCAGGCTGAGGTAGACGCGCGCCATGCTCACTGCGGCCGCACGCCGCGTTCGATGCGCACGCCCACCGCCTTCGCGCCGCGCACCGCGCCGGGCTTGGACAGCTTCAGCCGCACCCAGCTCACGCCGAATTCCTCGCGGATGATCGCGGCGCAGCGCTCGGCCAGGGTTTCCACCAGGCCGAAGCTGGAGGCGCCCACGTAGTCGATCAGCCGCTTGGACACGTCCTTGTAGTTCAGCGTCAGCGCGATGTCGTCGCTGGCGGCGGGCACGGTGTTGTCGAACGCCATCTCGATGTCGAACGCCAGCGTCTGGCGCACGCGGCGCTCCCAGTCGTAGATGCCGATCACGGCGTCGATGCGCAGGTCTTCGATGAAAACGATGTCCATGGCGTTGCGTCGGTGGAACACGGGCTGCACAGGGTCCGCGACCGCGCACGCGGATGCAAGTCGCCCGCGTTCACCACGGCGCAGGCCGGCCGTGCTACACCCTGTCCATCGCCCACCGGAGAATCCGCCAGTGAACACCACGCCCGCCGTCACGGCCGTCATCGCCGACACGCCCTATGCCGTCCGCTTCCACGACGATCGCGGGCACACCTGGCTGGCCGACGAACCCGCCACGCTCGGCGGCGGCGACAGCGGCCCCGACCCGCACCGGCTGCTGCTCTCCGCGCTCGGCGCCTGCACCGCGATCACGCTGAAGATGTACGCCGCGCGCAAGGGCTGGCCGCTGGACGGCGTCGAGGTGGCGCTGGACTTCAACCCCGACGGCAAGCCGGAGGACGGCAGCAACCGGATCCGCCGGCGTATCGCCGTGCATGGCGCGCTGGACGACGCGCAGCGCGTACGCCTGCTGCAGATCGCCAATGCCTGCCCGATCCACAAGGTGCTCAGCGGCGAGATCCATATCGATTCCGCGCTGAGCTGACCGGCACGGCGTCGGCGCATGCGATCATGGCGCATGACCGCCTTCGCCACGCTCCCGCTCAAGCCCGCCCTGCTCGCCAGCCTCGAAACCCTCGGCTACACGGAGATGACGCCGGTGCAGGCGCAAAGCCTGCCGCCGATGCTGGCCGGCCGCGACGTGATCGCGCAGGCGCAGACCGGCAGCGGCAAGACCGCCGCGTTCGGGCTGGCCCTGCTGCAGGCCTTGCAGGTGGAGACGATCCGCCTGCAGGCACTGGTGCTGTGCCCCACGCGCGAGCTGGCCGATCAGGTCAGCAAGGCGCTGCGCAAGCTCGCCGCGAACATCCCCAACGTGAAGCTGCTCACCCTGTGCGGCGGCATGCCGCTGGGGCCGCAGCTGGCCTCGCTCGCGCACGACCCGCACATCGTGGTCGGCACGCCCGGCCGCGTGCAGGAACACCTGAAGCGCGGCAGCCTGCACGGCGGCGGCATCCGCGTGCTGGTGCTGGACGAGGCCGACCGCATGCTCGACATGGGTTTTTCCGAGGCCATCGACGACATCGTCGGGCGCATCGCCAAGCACCACCAGACGCTGCTGTTCTCGGCCACCTACCCGGACGAAATCCGTGCGGTGAGCCAGCGCGTGCAGCAGGAGCCGGTCGCGATCACCGTCGAGGTGCCCACCGAAGCGAAGCCCGCGATCGAGCAGCAGTTCATCGAGGTGGAGCCGGCGCACAAGCTCGACGCGCTGGCGCAGCTGCTGAGCGGCGAGCGCGGCCAGCACGCACTGGTGTTCTGCAACATGCGCAAGGACGTGGACGCGGTGGCACAGGAACTGGACCGCCGCGGCTTTTCCGCGCTCGCCCTGCACGGCGACATGGAACAGCGCGACCGCGACGAGGTGCTGGTGCGCTTCGCCAACCGCAGCTGCAACGTGCTGGTGGCCACCGACGTGGCCGCGCGCGGCCTCGACATCGCCGCGCTGCCGCTGGTGGTCAGCCACGACATCGCGCACGACCCCGACACCCACACCCACCGCATCGGCCGCACCGGCCGCGCCGGCGAAACCGGCCTCGCGATCACCCTGTGCACGCCGCGCGAGCGGCCGAAGGCGGCGAACATCGAGGAAGCGCAGGGCGCGCCGCTGCCGTGGTGCACGCTGAAACTCGCCCCGCCGCGCGGCAAGACGCTGCACCTCGCGCCGATGCGGACCCTGGTGATCGACGCCGGCCGCCAGGACAAGCTGCGCCCCGGCGACATCCTCGGCGCGCTCACCGGCGACGCCGGGCTGGATGCGAAGGACATCGGCAAGATCGACGTCTTCGCCACCCGCGCCTACGTGGCAATCGGCCGCGCGCTGGCGGCCAAGGCGCTGGAGCGGCTGCGCGCCGGGCGCATCAAGGGGCGCAATTTCCGTGTGCGCGCGCTGGATTGACGCCACTCTCCCTCTCCCCGCTGGGGCACGCGGGGAGCGGTCATGGATGGCCGCGGCTTTGAGGAGCGAGGAGAGGGCCGGGGTGAGGGGCGAGTGCTTGCGATGTCTTGGCTATCGCCGGCTGGCGAAGCAAGCCTGTCGCTTGCGGCGCGCGCAAAGCCCAGCGAGGGTGTCTCGCCTACACCGTCAGCGTGCGCCCGCCGTCCACGCGGATGATTTGCCCGGTCACGTAGGGCGCGTCGCACAGCAGCCACCGCACGGCGCCGGCCACGTCCTCGGGCGCGCCGGCGCGGGCCAGCGGCGTGCGCGCCAGCATTGCCTGCTGGTCGGCGTAGGGCTTGCCGTCGCTGGGCCACAGCACGGCGCCGGGCGCCACGCCGTTGACGCGGATGTCGGGTGCGAGGTCGAGCGCGAGCGCGCGCGTCATCGCCGCCAGCGCGGCCTTGGCCATGCAGTAGATCGGGTGGTCCGCCAGCGCGCGTTCGGCGTAGATGTCCACGAGGTTCACGATCGCGCCGCGCGTGGCGCGCAGCGCGGGCGTGGCGGCCTGGGCGAGGAAGAACGGCGCCTGCGCGTTGGAGGCGAACAGCTCGTTCCACTGCGCCACGCTGGCTGCGCCCACCGGCGTGGGGAAGAACGCCGAGGCGTTGTTGACCAGCGCGTCGAGCCGGCCGTAGCGGGCCAGCGCGGTGTCGACCAGCGCGGGCAGCGCATGCGGATCGGCCAGCTCGGCCTGCAGCACCAGCGTGCTGCCGGCGCGCGCGGCTTCCAGCTCGGCGGCCAGCATCTCGGCCTCGTCCACCGAGCGACGGCAGTGCAGGGCGAGCTCGTAGCCGGCCGCGTGCAAGGTGCGCGCGATCACCGCACCCACGCGCTTGCCGGCACCGGTGATCAGCGCGACGGGGCGATCCTGGCTGGGCGGCATGCGGCGGCTCCTGCGCGGCGACGATGGGCGACAGCTTGCCGGATCGCCGCCGCCGCGTCATCCGCGGCGGCGCTCAGGCTTCGTCCGTGGGCGTGCCGCGCTTGCGCGAGATGGTTTTGCGCACGGCGCCGGCGAGCTTGCGCGCACGCGATGGCGGCGCTGCTGCCGGCGCATCTTCGCCTTCGCGCTCGATGCCGCCACCGAACAGCTCGATCGCGGTGGCGGCCACCTGTCCGGTGTCGTAGTACGCGTAGGCGCCCACGCCCAGCGCGCCGATCACCGGCAGCCAGCGCGACACGCCTTCGCCCACTGCGCGGCGGCTGAGCTTCACGCCCAGCTGCTTGGCGACGCGCTCCACCACCGTCTGCGACATGCGGCGGAACAGCAGGCGGTCGCCCATGCGCACCACCAGGTCGCGGAAGGCCTGCGCCGCGGTGTGGCGGAACAGGCAGTACAGCATCTGCTCGCGGCCCAGTTCGGCGTGGCGGCCGAACGCGGCGGCGATGTCGCTGACCATCTGCGCCTGCAGCTTCCAGATCGTTACCAGTTCCGGCAGCACGGTGAGCCAGCCCAGCGGACCGGGCGGCAGCGCCAGCGTGCCGGCGGTGAGCGCGGCGCGCTGGGCGGCACGGCCGGCGATCTGCCGCGCCTGCGCGCGCGGATCGGCGGCGCCGTCCACCTTGCTGTCGGGGATGTTGCTGACGAAGTCGAGGATCGCCCGGGTGATCCGGTTCGCCTCCTCGTGCCGGACGATCACGGCGGGCACCTGGCGGCTCCCGTCGGCGCGGTCCGGTCCGGGCGGGTGTCGCGGGTTCATGGCGCACTCCGTGGGCGCGCGGGCGTGGCGCGCGAGGAGGCCAGTCTAGGCGCTCGCCATGAAGCGCGGATCAACGGCCGCCGCGTCGCGGTGCATGACTTGTGGCCCGGTTCGGCCTTGGCTCAGGCTGGTAATGTTATAACATTACGCAAAGCGGCCCGGCGCGCAGCGCCGCCAACGACAACCTGGAATCCCGTCCATGCAGTTTTCCCCGCTTGCCTTGAGCCTTGCCGTCGCACTGTGCGCGCTGTCCGTCCCCGCGCACGCCGGCGATGCCGCCGCGACCGCCACCGGCGACACGGCCACGGACGGCAGCCCGGGCGCCACGCGCAACCACCCCGCGCCCAGCGTGCGCGAACTCGGCGCGATCAGCGTCTCCGCCGCGCTGGACCAGGCGCGCAACGCGCTGTCGCCGGACACCGGCAGCAGCCAGTACGTGATCGACCAGAAGGCGATCGCGCAGCTGCCGCTGGGCGCGTCCACGCCGGTGAACCAGGTGATCCTGCAGGCGCCGGGCGTGGTGCAGGACTCCTACGGCGGCCTGCACGTGCGCGGCGACCACGCGAACCTGCAGTACCGCATCAACGGCGTGATCGTGCCCGAGTCGATCTCCGGCTTCGGCCAGACGCTGGACGCGCGCACGATCCGCAGCGTGAGCCTGCTCGACGGCGCGCTGCCGGCGCAGTACGGCCTGCGTACCGCGGCGGTGGTGGACATCACCACCCGGAGCGGGCACGACCTCGGCAACGGCGGCAGCGTGGGCGTCACCGCCGGCTCGTTCGGCACGCTCAACCCGAACGCCTCGATCTGGGGCAGCAGCGAGCGCTGGAGCTGGTACCTCACCGGCAATTATCTCGAGAACGACGTGGGCATCGAGAACCCCACGGCCAGCCGCACGCCGATCCACGACCACACCAACCAGGCGAAGGCGTTCGGCACGCTGAGCTATCTGGTCAACGACGACACGCGCCTCAGCTTCATGTTCGGCGCCGCGAACAACCGCTTCCAGATCCCGAACCGGCCGGGCGCCACGCCGCAGTTCGCGTATTTGGACAAGAATGGTCTCGACGTCACGAACTTCGACTCCACCGAGCTCGACCAGCGCCAGCACGAGCAGACCCGCTTCGGCGTGTTGTCGCTGCAGGGCAAGCTGGGCGCGACCGGCTACCAGGTCTCGCTGGGCCAGCGCTACAGCGGCCTGCAGTACCTCCCCGACGCCGTCGGCGACCTGATCTTCAACGGCGTGGCCGGCACGATCCGCCGGAACGACCGCACGAGCACGCTGCAGGCGGATTTCTCCACGCCGCTCAACGACACCCACACCCTGCGCTACGGCGTGTACGGCAGCTTCGACCGCGCCACCGCGAACACGGACTCGCTGGTGTTCCCGGCCGACGCCGACGGCGCGCAAACCAGCACCACGCCGTTCGGCATCTTCACCGGCGACCGCATCGTGGCGAAGACCTGGTCCGCCTACGTGCAGGACGAGTGGAGCATCGGCCAGGACTGGACCGTGAACTACGGCCTGCGCGGCGACACGTACAAGGCCTTCGGCACCACCCAGAGCCAGCTCAGCCCGCGCCTCGGCGTGGTCTGGCAGGCCAGCGGCAGCACCGCCGTGCACGCCGGCTATTCGCGCTACTTCACGCCGCCCGCCACCGAGATGATCACCGCGGCGAACATCGCGGCTTTCGAAGGCACCACCAACGCGGTGAAGAACTACGGCGACAACACCCCGCTGGCCGAGCGCGCGGACTACTTCGACGTGGGCGTGTCGCAGAACCTCGGCGACGCGTGGACGCTGGGCCTGGACAGCTACTATCGCGAGGTGCATCGCCTGCAGGACGAAGGTCAGTTCGGCCAGGCGCTGGTGTATTCCACCTTCAACTACCGCCGCGGCCGCGTGGCCGGCGTGGAGTTCACCGCGAACTACGCCAGCGGGCCGTGGTCGGGCTGGTTCAACTTCGCGTACGGCAAGGCAATGGGCAAGGACGTCATCACCAGCCAGTACAACTTCAGCCCGGACGACCTGGCGTACATCGCCGCCAACTACATCCACCTCGACCACGACCAGAAGTACACCTCCTCCGGCGGCCTCAGCTATGCGCTTTCGGATGACACCCGGTTCGGCGCCGACTACCTGTTCGGCAGCGGCCTGCGCCGCGACGGCGCGGTGCCGAACGGCGCGCGTCTGCCGGCGTATTTCCAGTTGAACCTCAATGTGTCGCACGACTTCGCGTTCGACCGCTTCGGCAAGCTGCACACCCAGCTCGCGCTGATCAACGCGCTGGATCGCACGTATGAGCTGCGCGATGGCACCGGTGTGGGCGTGGGGGCGCCGCAGTTTGGTCCGCGTCGCGGGTTGTATCTGAGCTTGCAGAAAGATTTCTGATTTGGGCTACCGCCCAGTTGTGGAGTCGGGGGCATTTGCTTTCGCGCTTTCGCAAGGAACAAAGCGGTTTCGGACGCCTGCCGCGACGCGCATTTCCCCTCTCCCACGTGTGGGAGAGGGGCTGGGGGAGAGGGGCTCTATTTTCGCGCTTTCGCGAGTGACAAAGCGGTTTCTTGCGGCAGGCGCACGAAACCGCTTTGTCGCTTGCGGCAAGCCCCAACAGACCACGACCACGCATCCGCTATCCTTCGCCCTCCGACGAAACACGACCGACGCCCCCATGGCCTCCCGACTCCCCGAACCCTCCGCCGATGAGCGCGCGCATTCCGATCGCCTGCTGCGCCAGTTGCGCGAGCAGGTCGCCGCGCACGGGCCGATGCCGTTCGCGCAGTTCATGGAGCGCAGCCTGTACGCGCCGGGGCTGGGTTACTACAGCGCGGGCAAGACCAAGTTCGGCGAGGCCGGCGATTTCGTCACCGCGCCGGAGCTGGGCACGTTGTTCGCGCGCTGCGTGGTGAACGCGGTGGCGCCGGTACTGGCCGCGCTGGGCGAGGAGGCGGATTTCCTCGAACTGGGCGGCGGCAGCGGCGCGTTCGCGGAAGCGGCGCTGAAGGCGTTCGCCGCGTCCGGCGTGCTGCCGCGGCGCTACCTCATCCTCGAACCCAGCGCCGACCTGCGCGAACGCCAGCGCGAACGCCTCGTCGCCGCCTTGCCGGGCGAATTGAATGCGCGCGTCGAGTGGCTGGATCGCCCGCCCGAGCAGGACTGGCGCGGCGTGCTGTTCGCGAACGAGGTGATCGACGCGCTGCCCGCCACGCGCATCGCGATGAAGGACGGCGAGGTGTACGAGGAACACGTGGCGCTGGATGGCGAGGGCCGGCTGATGCGCGTGGATCGCCCTGCCGACGCACTGGTTGCCGGCGCGGTGCGCCACGTCGAGCGCGACCTTGGCGCGGACTTCGCCGACGGCTACCGCACCGAGATCCTGCCGCAGCTGCCGTACTGGCTGCAGGCGGTGGCCGGCGCGCTGGAGGCCGGCGTGATGCTGTTCGTGGACTACGGCTATGTGCGCCGCGAGTTCTACCAGCCCGAACGCCGCGACGGCACGCTGATGGCGCATTACCGCCATCACGCGCACCACGATCCGCTGTGGCTGCCCGGCCTCAACGACCTCACCGCTTCGGTGGATTTCACCGCGCTGGCCGAGGCCGGCAACAGCGCCGGCTTCGGCGTGGCCGCCTACTTGCCGCAGGCGCAGTTCCTGATCGCCAGCGGCCTGCAGGAGGCGTTCGAAGCCGCGCATGCCGAAGCCGCCGACGAGGCGGCGCGCTATCGCCTCGCGCAGGAAGTGAAGCGGCTCACCCTGCCCGAGCAGATGGGCGAGCGCTTCCAGGCGATGCTGTTCGCGCGCGGCATGGACATGCTGCCGTTGCCGGCGGAGCTGCTCGCCGCCGACCAGGGCGGGCGCCTGTAGGTCGGGCTTCAGCCCGACATCCCCGAGCGGCAAGGCGCGGCCGGTCGGGATGAATCCCGACCCACGGGCGTGAGAACCGAGGCGGGCGCCTGTAGGTCGGGCTTCAGCCCGACACGCCCGAGCGGCAAGGCACGGCCGGTCGGGATGAATCCCGACCCACGGACGTGAGAACCGAGGCGGACGCCTGTAGGCCGGGCTTCAGCCCGACACGCCCGAACGGCAAGGCACGGCCGGTCGGGATGAATCCCGACCCACGGACGTGAGAAGCGAGGCGGCGCCTGTAGGTCGGGCTTCAGCCCGACACGCCCGAACGGCAAGGCGCGGCCAGTCGGGATGAATCCCGACCCACGGGTGCGGACCAAGGTGGGCGGCTGTAAAGGAGCGCACCCTGTGCGCGAAAGCGGGAAGCGAGTGAAGAAGAGTGATGAGTGAGAGAAAAGCCCGAGGTGCGAGCTGTACGCTCTCTCTCGCTTCTCACTCCTCTCCACTCGTTCCTTATCAGTCGCGCACAGGGTGCGCCCCTGCGGTGAGCGGCATGTCCGGGTGTCGACGCCTACTTCGCCGCCGGCACCGCCGCCCCGCGCCCCAGCGCCATGCCCTTCAATACGTTCAGCGCCTGCGCCAGCGCGTAGTCGCTGGTGGCGAGTTTCGCTTCGGCGGCGCTGCCGTCGTTGTCGATGTTGGTGCCGGCCTTGGCGTTTTCGTTGGCGAGGTGGTTGGGCAGGTCGGCTTCGGAGCTGATCAGCTCGGCCGCCGCATCGGCCTTGCGCACGCTGAGGTCGGCGAGCGGGATGTCGGGCTTGATGCCTTCGGCCTGGATCGAGGTGCCGTTGGGCGTGTAGTAGCGCGCGGTGGTGAGCTTCACCGCGTGGTCGGCGTCCAGCGGCAGCACGGTCTGCACCACGCCCTTGCCGAAGGTGCGCTGGCCGATCAGCAGCGCGCGGTGATTGTCCTTCAACGCGCCGGAGACGATCTCGGCGGCGGAGGCGGTGCCGTGGTTCACCAGCACCACCAGCGGCGCGCCATTCAGGAGATCGCCGGGGTGCGCGGAAAAGCTCATGTTGGAGTCGGGCAGGCGGCCGCGGGTGGTGACGATGGTGCCGGAGTTCAGGAAATCGTCGCTCACGCCCACCGCGGCGGTGAGCAGGCCGCCGGGGTTGTTGCGCAGGTCGAGCACGGCGCCCTTGGGCGCGCCGTCCTTGGCGATCAGCGCGCCGAGCTTGCGTTCGAGGTCGGCGGCGGTGTCGCTCTGGAACTGGGTGATGCGGATGTAGTCGTAGCCCGGATCGAGCTGATGCACCTTGACGCTGGTGATCGCGATGTTCTCGCGCACCAGGTGCAGGTCCACCGGGTTGTCGCTGCCCTTGTGCACGATGGTGAGCGTGATCTTGCTGCCGGGCTTGCCGCGCAGCTTCTTGAACATGTCGTCCACGTTCTGCGGGTCGACCAGCACGCCGTCGATCTTCACGATGCTGTCGCCGGGGCGGATGCCGGCGCGCGAGGCGGGCGTGTCGTCGATCGGGGTGACGATCAGGAGGCCGCCGTCCTGCTGCAGCACCTCGATGCCGAGGCCGCTGTACTGGCCGGTGGTGTCCTCGTCGAGCTGGGCGAGGCCTTCCTTGTCGAGGTATTCGCTGTGCGGGTCGAGCCCGGCGAGCATGCCGGTGATCGCGTCCTTCATCAGCGCGTGGTTGCTCACCGGCTCCACGTAGGCCTGGCGCACGATGTCGTAGACGCGGCTGAAGCGGCGGATGTCCTGCAGGTCGACCTGGTTGTCGCCGGGCTTGGCGGGCGCATCCGCGCGCACGTGGGTGGGTGCCAGTTCGGTGGGCGGCTCGGGCGCGCTCGCGGCCGGCGCCGGCGCGGTCTGCGCATGCGCGAACGGCGCCGCCAGCAGCAGGGCGCACAGGCTGTAGGTGGAAAACCGCATGGGACGACTCCGGGGAAAGGGGACGCCCGCCGTTCCGGTGGCGGGCCTTGACGTTGCCAGCCTGCGACGACGGCGGGCGCCCGTCAACGGTGCAGGCTGAACCGACGATTCAGCGGTGCTGGCCCAGCCAGCTGCGCGGATCGACCGGCTGGCCGTCGCGGCGCAGTTCGAAGTACACGCCGGTGTTGACGCCGGTGGGCGCGCTCGCCGTGCCCACCGCCTGGCCGGCGCTGACCGCGTCGCCCACGCCGTGCAGCAGGGTTTCGTTGTTGCCGTACATGCTCATCCAGCCGTTGCCGTGGTTGAGGATCAAGAGCATGCCGTAGCCGCGCAGGAAGCCGGCGTAGACCACGCGGCCGTTCGCCACCGCATGCACCTCGCTGCCGCCGGCGGCGCGGATCAGCACGCCGTTGCCGTAGCTGTGCACCTCGCCGGCCGCGGGCCAGGGCAGGTTGCCGCGGATGTTGGCGCCCGCGCCGCCCACCGCGAGCGGCGGCGGCGCCTTGCCGCCGTGCTTCTTCGCCGCGGCCTGGCGTGCGGCCTCGCGCGCGGCGGCTTCGCGCATGGCTTGGTCGATCTGCTTCTGCAGCTTGCCGACCAGGTTGTTGAGCGACTGCTCGTCCTGCTTCAGCGCGGCGAGTCGCTGCGCCTGGTCCTGGTAGGTGGCGTCGGTTTCGGCGGCCAGCTTCTGCTGCGTGGCGCGCTGCTGCGCCAGCTGCTTGTTCTGCTGCTCGCGCTGGCTGCGCTGGGCCTGCAGCGCCTGCTGCTCGGCGGCGATCTGCGCCTCCAGCGTCTGCAACTGGGCGAGGCTGGCCAGCAGCTGCTGCACCTTCCGCACGCGGTCCTGCTGGAAGTATTGCGAGTAGACCAGCGCGCGTGCGATGCGGCCCACGTCCTCGTTGTCCAGCAGCAGGCGCAGGTCCGAGCCGTGACCCAGCGCGTAGCTGGCGCGCAGCAGGTCGGCGATCGCGGCCTTCTGGCCGTCCAGCTTCTGCTTGAGCTCGGCGCGCTGCTGCTGCAGCTGTTCCAGCTGCTGCTGCTTGGCGGCGATCTCGGCGTCGGTCTGGCGCAGTGCGCGCGCGGCGGCGGCCAGCGCGGTGGTCTGCTTCGCCAGCTGTGCGTTGAGCTCGTCGCGGCGTGCGGCGGTGGCGGCCTGGCGCTTGTCCAGCGCCTGCAGTTGCTGCTGCACGCTGCCCAGCTTCTGTTTCGCGGCCGCCTGCTCGGTCTGGGCCTTGTCCTGTCGCGCCTGTGCCGGGACGAAGACGAGGGCGGCGCCGAGGGCCACGACGGAGAGGGCGGGGAGGCGGGCGACGCGGACGGGGCTGGGCATCGGCCGATTATCGCCGAGCCCGCGGGCGGGGGCGAGCCGTCCGCGGGCGGCCGTTCACGGGCGGGCGGCGTCAATGGACGGCGAGCGCCGCGGCGGCCGGCTCGGCCGGCAGTTGCAGTGCCGCGCGCAGCTCGGCGCGCGCCGCGTCGAAATCCGCCTGCCAGGCCGGATCGGCCAGCAGACGGCCGCCGAGCACAGTGCCGGCGAGCCGGCCGGCTTCCACGTCGCTGGGGTAGTGCACGCCCATCACGATGCGGTGCTGCGCGTACAGGTCGGCGCGGGCGAAGATCGCCGCACGCCGTTCCGGCACCATGTTCGCCAGCAGCACCGCCTCGGTGTAGCCCAGGGTGGAGTGGCCGCTGGGGTAGCTCCAGTCGTCCGGCCGCTCCTGGCTGAGCGGATGCACCGCGTGCGACACCAGCGCGGGGCGCGGATGGTGCCAGTACGCCTTCACCGCCTTCACCTCGCCCTTGTCGTAAGCCACCACGCGGGCGAACAGCGCCGCCGTGCGCGGTAGCTCCTGCGGCGTGAACGCCGCGCCGAACACGTCGGCGTAGCGGAACACGCTGTGCGCCTCGTCGGCTCGCGCCGCGGCGGCCTCAGCGGGCGTGCGGTGCGCCTGCACGTCGAGTACGCCCTGCAGGTCGCGCCGTGCCGCCGGCGAACCGGACGCGGGCGGCGGCGGCAGCAGCGCCGCGAGGTCGACCGCGGGGCCGTCGGCGGCGAACGCGGGCAGCGCGGCGAGCAGCAGCAGCGGGACCAGGATCGTCTTGCGCATCGTCAGAACCTCGCCGACAGCGTGAGCTGGTAGTTGCGCGCGGGGATGGTGAAGTACATCGGCGTGTTGTCCTGCGCGGTGTAGCCGGCGAGGTCGACGATGTGCTGGTTGTCGAACACGTTGCCGACCTGCAGGCCGACGCGCACGTCCTTGATGCCGTCGCCGGCCAGATCGAAGGTGTAGCTGGCGGAGAAATTGGTGACCGCGTAGCCGCCCATGCGCTGGGTCTGGCCGCTGTCGCCGTAGCGCTGGCCCACGAACTTGTCGACCAGCGCGGCATACAGCGGGCCGTCGCGGTAGATCAGACCCAGCGCCGCGGTCTTGTGCGGCGCGTTCGGCAGCCACTGGTTCGTGTCCTTGTCGATCGCGCGGTTGAGCGAGCCGTTCGCGTACAGGCTGAAGCCGGCGCCGAGCCGATAGCTGCCCTCCAGCTCCAGGCCTTTGTAGGTGGCGCCGCCGGCGTTGTAGAACCAGGTGATTCCGCCGACCTTGCGCTTCTCCACTTTGTTGCTGAAGTCGATGTGGTAGACGTCGGCGGAGAGGCTCAGGCGGTCGTCGCTCCAGACGGTGCCGAGCTGGATGTTGGTGGTGCCCTGCGGCTTCACGTCGCTGGCGCGCGGGTCGGTGGTGTAGAAGGTGTTGAGGTTGGGCGCGAGGAAGCCCTTGGCCCACTGCGCGTAGGCGGTCCAGTCCGGCATGAACTCCCAGTGCACGGCGAGCGAGGGCAGCGCCTTGCTCCAGGTCTTGCCGTACTGCAGCGGCTGGCCGGTCTTCTGGTTCACCGTGGCGTCGATGCTGCGGCGGAAGTTCACGTACTTCACGCCGCCGGTGAGCCAGGCGGTGTCGGCGAAATTCCACTGGTATTCGAGGTAGGGCTGGAAGGTGCGCAGCGTGTCGTTCATGCGGCGGTCGACCGCAGCGCCGGCGGGGATGCCGTTGAGCGCGCCATCCAGCGTCTCGTCGGTCTCGACCTGCCAGCGCAGGTTGTCCTGGTGGTCGTACCAGAAGCCGGCGTGCAGCTCGCCCGGGCCGAGTTCCTTCGCCAGGCGGAAGATGTCGCCCCAGGAGCGGTACCAGTTGCGCATGCGCTGGCCGGGCACGTCGTTGGCGCCGTACACCGTGCCGTTCGGCGTCTCGCCGTTGGGGTCCACGCCGTTGAAGCCGAAGTGGTTGTAGCCGTAGGTGTAGAGCTTGTCGTCGACCGTCCAGCCGTCGTCGGCGTAGTGCAGGCCGACGTAGCCCATGTCGGTGTTGATCTCGTCGCGGTTGTAGCGGTAGTAGTTCTGGCTGGCGGGGTCGTTGTTGAGGCCGTAGTCCGGGCCGTACTGCTGCAGCTCGGCCAGCGTGGCGCCGAACGGCACGTACTGGTGCAGCTTGTTGTACAGGCCCATGAAGCTCAGCGTGAGGTGCTCGCCGAGCGGCTGCACGATCTTCGCCATCGCGTTCTGCCGGCGCTGCCCGGCGTAGCTCAGATAGCCGTCCGAATCGCCGTTCTGCGCGATCAGCAGCGCGGTGGTGCCGCCGCTCCGGTCGATGCGGCCGGTGTCGAGTTCGGCGCCCTCCGTGCGGGTGTTCCAGCTGCCGAAGCTGAGCCAGGGCTCGATGCCGAAATCCGCGCCCGGCTCCTTCGAGCTCACCGCCACGGTGCCGCCGAAGGTGGCGTTGCCCAGCGTGGCGGCGGTGCCGGGGCCGCGGTCGACCACGATGCCGCCGGTGTCGCGGTTGGTGTAGTAGCTGGTCGAGTGGTGGGTGAAGTCGTTCGAATCGCCCCACGGGATGCCGTCGAAGCTGACGTTGTATTCGCCGTCGTTGAAGCCGCGCAGGTTGACCTGCGCCGCCTCCATCAGGCCGGGGCCGTTCGGCGCCACGGTGGAGACGCTGGGCGAGACCGCGATCGCATCGGTGTAGTCGCCGCTGGGCGGAATGTTCTCCTTGAGGTACAGGCTGCCGATCAGCGACTGCGGCTCGGTGGCGATGGTCGAGGCCTGGGTGGGCACGACGACGGTGGTCGTGGTGGCGCTCACCTGCACCGCGTCGAGGCGCCGGGCGTCCTGCGGCGATGCGGAACTGCCGTCGACGGTGGCCGGCGCGGGCTGCGCGCGGGGCGCGTCGTCGGCGTGGACCGGCGACGCCAGCGCGACGGCGATGGAGAGGGCGAGCAGGGCGGGGCCGCGGGAGCGCGAGGCGGGCAAGGGCATGGACGGGTCCGGGGAATGGGAAGGGCGAGGCACGGCGCGGGATGCTGGACCGCGCGCATGACAGCCATGCAACAAAAGGAAGATGCGATGCGCGGCGCGAGAAATTGCGGCGCAGTTGCCGGCGTTCGTGCTGCGTCGCCATGCAAGGCCTTTCATTTGGACGTATGGAAGGCCGTGGCGTGATGCGGGGTTGGTTGCATCAACCCGGAGCCTGGCTCGACACAAAGGCGCGACATTCGGAAATGGCGCGTGAACGCGATTCGCCACGGTCACTTGCAATGACCGTGCACGGGGAGTAGTCCGGACATTCAGCGACGGTTGCCTGCGTCCCCACGCCCGTCGGCACTTGCAGCAACGCGTTCCCGCATCGAGACAGGGATGCTGTTGCACGCCCTCGAGTCATGCGAGCACCTCGCCACGGTTCCCCACGCCGGAGGTTTGCCCATGAAATGCATGACGATGGTTTCCCTCGCCGGTCTGGCGATGACCCCGCTGGCTGCGGCCTTTGCGCAAAGTGCGCCGCCGCCGGCTTCGCCAACGCAGCAGCAGTCCACGCAGCAGCAGTCATCGCAGCAGCAGCCGTCGGCGCAACAGGCGCAACAGTTGCAGACCGTCGTGGTGACCGGTTCGGCGATACCGCGCATCGACGTGGAGACCACCTCGCCGGTGACGGTGATCTCGGCGGTGCAGATCCAGCGCAGCGGCTTGACCACACTGTCCGACGTGGTGCGCGCGATTTCCGCCGACAACAGCGGCTCGATCCCGAACGCGTTCACGAACGGTTTCGCGGCCGGCGCGTCCGGCGTGGCCCTGCGCGGCCTCACCGTGAATTCCACCCTGGTGTTGATCGACGGCCATCGCAACGCCAGCTACGCGGTGTCGGACGACGGCGAGCGCTCCTTCGTCGACCTGAACACCATTCCGCTCGCCGCGGTCGAGCGCATCGAGGTGCTGAAGGACGGTGCCTCGTCGCTGTACGGCGCCGATGCGATCGCCGGCGTGGTCAACGTGATCCTCAAGCCGCACTTCCGCGGCGTGGAAGCCACCGCCGACGTCGGCACCTCGCAGCGCGGCGGCGGCTTCACCCGCAAGGCCACTTTGCTGGCCGGCGGCGGCGACCTGGACACCGACCACTACAACGCCTACTTCAGCGCGCAGTTCCAGAAGGACAACAGCATCCGGGTGAACCAGCGGCCGTTCCCGTACAACACGACCAACCTGAGCCCGCTCGGCGGCCCGAATCCCGGCGTGCCTTCCAATGCGGTGGGTTCGATCTACGGTTCGGTCACGCCGTCCACCGGCGGCAACATCCAGCCGCTGCGCAGCTGCGCGGGCGACCCCTATGAAACGCTGGTGACGAACGACCCGAACAGTCCGGGCAGCTATTGCCAGCAGAACCTGGCCTCGCAGTACGGCCAGCTGCAGCCGGCGATGGAGCAGGGCGGGTTGTACGGGCGCTTCACCGTCAAGCTCGACGACACCACCACGGCCTACCTGTCGGCCAGCTATTTCCAGGCGAAAACCTGGACCGTGGGGCCGCCCGCGCAGATCCAGAATTCCATCCCGAACAACACCGACGCGATCACCTTGCCGGTGGGCAATCCCTCCAATCCGTTCGCGGTACCCGCGGCTATCAACTATGCGTTCGGCGACATCCCGAACGGATTCAACTACAACAACCACAACGCGCGCCTCGTGGGCAGCGTCAGCGGCCAGTTCGACGACTGGCACTGGGATGTCGCGGCGGTGATCAACCACACCTGGTTGGGCACGGACCAGTACGGCTTCATCAGCTACAACGCCCTGCTCGACGCGGTGGCCAACGGCACCTACAACTTCGCCAATCCTTCGGCGAACTCGCCGGCGATCCGCGCGACGCTGGCGCCGGGCTATTCGAAAACCTCGACCTCCGACCTCGACTCGCTGGACCTCAGCGCCAACCGCGAGCTTTTCAACCTGCCGGGCGGCAGCCTTGGCCTTGCCGTGGGCGCGCAGTTCCGCCATGAGGCACAGAACGATCCGACGCTGAACCCCAACTTCGAGTTCCAGGGCCTGGGCAACGCCCACACCAAGGGCAGCCGCGACGTGAGCGGCTTCTACGCCGAGCTGGATGCGCCGCTGCTCAATTCGCTGGAAGTCGATGCGTCCGGCCGCTTCGACCATTACTCCGACGTGGGCAACAACTTCTCGCCGAAACTCGGCATCAAGTGGAAACCGATGGACTGGCTCGCCATCCGCGGCACCTGGTCCAAGGGTTTCCGCGCGCCGTCGTTCGCCGAGAACGGTTCCAGTGCGTCGCTGGGTTTCGTCACCTACACGCCGCCGCCCGCGTTCCAGGCCATGCACGGCAACAATGGTTACGTGCAGCCGTACGCCCTTGGCGAGAATGCCCTGGCGAACAAGAACATCAAGCCGGAGAAGGCCACCAACTTCACGTTCGGCGTGGTGGTGCAGCCGACCAATTGGCTGAGCGCCTCGCTGGATTACTACAGCATCAAGAAGACCGGGGTGATCGTGCAGTCGCAGACGGGCGCCGCGCTCGACGCCTATTACGCCGGCACGCCGCAGGCGCCGGGCGTCACCGTGGTGCCCGACGTGCCCGATCCGCAGTTCCCGAACGCGCAGCCGCGTCCGATAGAGGTGATCGGCGAATACGTCAACGCGAACCAGCTCAAGACCACCGGCATCGACCTGGACCTGCAGGGGCACTGGACCTTCGGCAACGGCGTCAAGTACGTCAGCGAGCTGAATGCCACCAATGTCTTCAGTTGGACGCTGACCCTGCCGGACGGCTCGAAGCAGCGCTACGTGGGCACCCAGGGCCCGTACAACCTGTCCTCGGGCGCCGGCACGCCGCGCCTGCGCGCTTCGTGGGCGAACACGGTCATCTGGGGTCCGCTCACCGTGACCGGCACGCTGTACCGCACCAGCGGCTATGCGCAGATCGCCGAGGACGTGGGCATCGGCCCCGGCTCGTGCATCACCACCACGCCGGCCGGCACGCCGTTCCCGGCCAACTGCCGGATCAAGGCGGCCACCTTCTTCGACCTGACCGGAAGCTACGCGATCAACGACCACGTCAGCATCACCGGCTCGATCTTGAACGCGTTCAACAAGCTGCCGCCGTTCGACCCCGCGAACTACGCGGGCCCGGGCACCAACTACAACCCCACCTGGTCGCAGGAGGGCATCGTCGGCCGCTTCTTCAACCTCGGCGTGAAGGTCGATCTGTAATCCAGGCAACACCGGACCGCGGCGCGCCGGGCGACCGGCGCGCCGCGGTCGTGTCCGGGATCGGTGCTTGCCGCATCGCTGGCCGGCGCCCGCGATGTCGCCGACAATGCGGGCCACGCCTGTCTCGTCCCGCGTGCCTGCCGCTGCATGCCGAACCGGCGTCGGTTCGGCTTCTTCCTCGTTGCGGTGGTACTGGCCTCGATCGGGGCTGGCTGCCGGTTCTTCGGTCGAAACCAACGAGAGGGTGAACACGATGCGCCTGGGCCTGGCCGCCAACCAGTTGCACCACAGCCGCGACGACGCGGCGCTGTTCCGCTGGCTGCGCGCCTGCGAGCGCGGCATCCGCGAACTCGGCCTCGGCCTGCACGCGGTAGGCCGCACCCACGACGCGATCGCGCGCGCCGGCCTGCTCGCGGATTACCCGCCGCTGCGCCGCTACCCCTATGGCCGCGAGGGCGGCCTGATGAAGCTGGTGGCCGAGGTGGTGGGCATGGACGGCGCGGCGCGCACGCTGGACGGCGCGATCTACCTGATCGACCCGGTCGATCCGTCCTCGGTGTTCCCCGAGGCGGCGGCGCTCAAGCGCCAGTGCGTGATCCACGCCAAGCCCTTCCTCTCCACCGTCGCCTCCGCGCGCGACTGGATCGAGCTGGAACGCATGCACGCCGGGCTGGCGCCCGACCCCGGCGCCGACGACCTGCATGCGCCCGAGTCGCAGACGCTGGCCCTGATCGCCCACGACGCGATGAAGCCCGCGATGCTGGCCTACGCGGCCGAACACTTCGACACCTTGTCGCGCTTCGCCCGCCGCGTCGCCACCGGCACCACCGGATCGCGCCTCAACGAACTGGCCTGGAGCCGCGGCTGGCCGCAGGGCGAACCGTGGGCAGACCGCTACCAGAGCGGCCCGATGGGCGGCGACGCGCAGATCGCCGACCTCGTGCTGGAACGCCGCTGCCACCGCGCGATCTTCTTCGAAGACCCGCACGTGGCGCGCCAGCACGAGGCCGACATCCAGCTGCTGGAGCGCGCGGTGACCACCGTCACCGACACGGCGGTGTGCATCACCACGCCGAAGGTGGCCGCGCGCTGGGCGGAGGCGGTGGAGTTGCGGCGGGGAAGACGGGCGGTTGGCTGAATGTCGGCTTGGGAGTGAATCCCTGGCATTACTGTGAACTGTGCTTGACATTCGCCACTGTGTGATCCATGGTTCACATATGGTCGAAATCATCACAAGCAGCGTATTCGATGCTTGGTTCGCGGGCTTGCGCGATGCCCATGCAAAGCGACGGATTCAGGCCCGGATCGACCGGCTTTCCATGGGTAACCCGGGCGACGCGAAGCCGGTGGGCGAAGGCGTCAGCGAGCTTCGGATCGATCACGGCCCCGGCTACCGGGTGTATTTCCTGCAGCGCGGCATGGTGCTGGTGGTGCTGCTTTGCGGCGGCGACAAGCGCACGCAAGCGGCGGATATTGCCGATGCCAAGACCATTGCCAAACAGTGGAGAGGGTGAACGATGACTACCGCAACGTTCCGCAAATGGGATAGCGCCGAGCACCTGCGCACCGAGGAGGACATCGCCCTGTATCTGGATGCCTGCATGGAGGAGGGCGGCGACGATCCGGCTTTCATCGCGCACGCCTTGGGCGTGGTTGCCCGTGCGCGCAACATGAGCCAGCTTGCCCGCGACACCGGCATGACCCGCGAAGGCCTGTACAAGGCGCTGTCCGGCGAAGGCAACCCCAGCTTCGCCACGGTCTTGAAAGTGGCGCGTGCGCTGGGGCTGAAGCTTTCGTTCCAGCCGGCGTAGGTGGAATGGCGCGCCAGCGCGAAGCCGACATTCAACTACTGGAACGCGCGGTGATCACGGTCACCGACGCGGCGATGTGTATCACTACGCTGAAGGCAGCCGCGCACTGAGCGGGGGCGGTGAAGTTGCGGAGAGGTCGGCGGGCAGGCGAGTGATCGCTGGCCGGTCTGGAAGTCGGTCCGGGATCGTTTTGGAAACGTCCAAACCATGTCCGATGGTTACTGTGGCTCCGTGAGATGAGGCCAAGACTTGAGGCATGGGTTCCGTGGTTGGTTCTCGCAGCGATCTGGTCGACAAGTTGTGTCGCGACCGGCAGCGCTGCGCTTGCGGCCACGATTGCGGGCCTGATCCTATTTGTCGCATTGATAGGTTTGTTGTACACGCAACGCTTGTGAGGTGTGTCGCGCCGGGTTCAACCAGATGAAGGCTTGCCTCCACGCCCACCGCCTCGCTCCCTCTCCCTCCGCCGATGCTCCCCTTCCGCCATCGCCTTGAACTTGTTGAGCGATTGCAGCCATAGCGCGTTGTGCTCGGCTTCCTGTTCGCTGCCGCCGTCGGGGATGCGGTTGAACGGGATGCGCATGGGCGCGGCGTCGTGGGCCAGTGCGGCCTGCATGCCGCCGAAGTAGACCTTGTTGAGGCCGTATTTCGCGTTGATGCGGTCCACCACCGCGTCGACCTTGCGCGCGTCGCCGGCGGGGGCGAACAGCGAGCCGCTGGTCTGCGCGCGTTCGGCGAGGCGCAGCAGGGTGACGCTCACCGACAGCGGCACGGCGCGCGCGGGGCCGGGCAGCGGGCGGCCGCGCACGCGGCCGGCGTCGAGCAGGGTGGCGAGCAGGTGCAGCAGGCCGCGGCTGTCGTCGGTGGGCTCGAAGTTGAGGGCGCCTTCCCAGCGTTCGTCGTGGCCGACGTAGCGGATGCGCACCGCCATCGCGCCGGCCAGCAGTTGTTCGCGGCGCAGGCGCATCGCCGCCTTCACCAGCAGCTTCTTCAGCACCGCCAGCGCGCCCTCGGGGTTGCGCAGTTCGGGGCCGAGCACGTGCGAGTGGCCCAGCGAGCTTCGCGTGCTCGCGGCGGCGGGCAGCCAGGCGCCGCGCAGCAGGCCCCACATGCGCTCGCCCTCGATGCCGCCCCAGGCGCGGCGCAGCACCAGCTTCGAGGCGGCGGTGAGCTGGGCCACGGTGAAGATGCCTTCGGCGTTGAGCCGCGCCTCCATCGAGGCGCCGATGCCGCACAAATCGCGCAGCTTGAGGCCATGCAGCGCCTGCGGCAAATCGGCCTGCTCGATCACCACCAGGCCGTCGGGCTTGCGCATGTCGGTGGCGGTCTTGGCGAGGAAGTCGTTCGGCGCGATGCCGACCGAGCAGCGGATCGCGCCGCCGGGCGCGGCCTGCGCGATCTCCGCCTTCACCTGCCGCGCGATGCGCTCGGCCTCCGCGCGCTGGCGCTGGCGGCCCACCAGCTCGCAGGCCACCTCGTCGATCGAACCGACCTGGGCGATCGGGATGGCGCGGTCGATCGCCGCGATCAGCACGTGGTGCCAGTGCACGTAGCGCTCCGGCCGCGCGGCGACGATGGCGATGCCGGGGCACAGCCGCCGCGCCTCGCGCACCATCGTGCCGGTGCCGACGCCGCACGCCTTCGCCTCGTAGCTGGCGGCGATCAGGCTGGTGGTTTCCGCCGCCACCGGCGCCACGCCCACCGGCCGCCCGCGCAGCGCCGGCGCCTCGTGCTGTTCCACCGAGGCGAAGTAGCTGTTGAAGTCGACGAACAGGCTGCGCAGGGTCATGACGCTGTTTCCGGACGAGCCGGGAGGAATAGCATGCGCCGGTCGCGCGGGGCGAGACAGTGGGTCGGCGACATCGGCGGAGCCGTGGTGCAGACTGGGCCGCCGTGCTGGCACGGATTCATGCGGAGACACGGTTCCATGCATTCACTCGTCAAGTTGCTTGCTTTCGCCATGGCCGCGGCCGTGGCATTCGGCGCGAAGGCCGTGCCGGCGGGCCAAGCGGATGCCGCCGCGTCGTATCGGGATCTGTTCGATTTCCACGGCACGCCGGGCACGCCGACCGATCGTGGCTTCAACATCTTCTTCGACGCCGGCGCGTGGCAGGGCTACAGCCTGCCGCAGGCCGGCGACGGCACGACCGGGTTCAGCGGTCCCTTCGTGCACAGCCTGGGTACGGGGCAGTGGGCGGGCGTGCGCTTCGCCGCGCTCGTCCTGCGCGATGCCGACGGGAAGGGCGACATCGCGCTGCGGGAAGTGGCAAGCCATGCGGTGCCGGGCGCGCTGGAGCGCGAGTTCGCCGCGCCGGGCCTCGCGGTGCGGCAGACGCTGTTCTTCGCCGACTCCTGGCATGCGCTGGTGCGCATCGAACTGCAGTCCGCCACGGCGCGCGAACTCGACGTGGCGATCGGCGGGCGCGTCATGCCGGTGCCGGGGAGCCGCCTCGCCGGCAGCGGCGGCGCAGTGACGCGGGATTTCGGGCATGCGCAGCTCGACACGCGGCTGCACCTCGATGGCGCCGACGCCGGCCGGACCGGCGTGTCGGGCGACGACTACCGCATCGCGCTGGACCGTCCGCTGCATCTGGCACCCGGCCAGCCCGCCACGCTCTACGTGGTGCAGACCCTGCGCCACGACACGCGCACCGCCAGCCCGCCGGCACTCGACCATGCCGGGGCATGGGCGGCCAACCGCGCGCGCTGGGCGGGTTACCTGAAGTCGGTGGACGCCAGCCACCTGCCCGGCCTGCCCGATGCGGTGGCGCGGCGCGTGGCCGCGAAGGCCGTCATCACCCTGATCGGCAACTGGCGCGCGGCGCGCGGCGACCTGCGCCACGACGGTGTGATCCCCTCGTATTCCAACCCCGACTTCAACGGCTTCTGGGCCTGGGATGCGTGGAAGCACGCCGCTGCGCTGGCGTGGTTCGATCCCGATCTTGCGCGCGATCAGATCCGCGCGATGTTCGACTACCAGGCCGCCGACGGCATGCTGCCGGACTGTGTGTTCCTCGACCGCGCCAACGACAACTGGCGCGACAGCAAGCCGCCGCTGGCGACCTGGGCGGTGATGCAGGTGTACCACGCCACCGGCGACCGCGCATTTCTCGCGGAGATGTACGACAAGCTGGTGCGCTACCACCGCTGGTGGTACGCCGCGCGCGACCACGACCACGACGGGCTCGCCGAATACGGTTCCACCGACGGCACGGCCATCGCGGCGAAGTGGGAAAGCGGCATGGACAACGCCGTGCGTTTCGATGGCATCCGGATGCTGAAGAACGGCGCGCAGGCGTGGTCGATGGACCAGGTGTCGGTGGATCTCAACGCCTATCTCTACAGCGAGGCGGGCGATCTCGCGCGGATCGCGGCCATCCTCGGCAAGCCGCGGGACGAACGCGCGTGGCAGGCACAGGCCGTAGGCATCGCGGCGGCGATCCGGTCGAACATGTACGACGCCGATGCGGGCTGGTTCTTCGACCGCAAGCTGGGCAAGCCGGAACGCGTGCGCGTGTACGGTTCGGAAGGCTGGGCGCCGCTGTGGGCCGGCGCGGCCACACCGGCGCAGGCCGCTGCGGTGGAAAAGACGATGATGGATCCGCGCAAGTTCGCCACGGCGATGCCGTTCCCCACGCTGGCCGCCGACGATCCGCGCTTCTCGCCGGTCAAGGGCTACTGGCGCGGGCCGGTGTGGCTGGACCAGTCGCTGTTCGGCGTCGAGGCGCTGCGGCGTTACGGCTACCGCGCGGTGGCGGATGCCATGGCGCGCCAGCTGGTGCTGAACGCCAGGGGTCTGGCCGATGGGCAGGCGACGTTCCGCGAAAACTACGATCCGCTGAGCGGACAGGGCGAGCAGTCGCAGAACTTCAGCTGGTCGGCGGCGAGCTACTTGTTGCTGTTGCGCGCCGATACCGATGTGCCGGATCCGCGCCACTCTTGATGGCAGCTCGCGCTGCGAGAGGTGGCTAGGCGGCTTTTGGCTAAACTACTTGCCAAATGTCTTATTATATGCTGATGTTCGGACCTGCGTGATGTCATTCCACAAGTGGAGGACTGCATGATGAACAAGCACCTGATCGCCTGCACCTTCGTCCTGTCGCTGCTGGCTGCGCCGTGGCTGTGTGTGGCGGCCGACGCCAGCCGCGCCACCTTCGGCACGATGCCAGATGGGCGCAAGGTGGAGGTGGTGGCACTGGACGACGGCCGCGGTTTCACCGCTCGTGTGATCAGCCTCGGCGCGAGCTTGCAATCGCTCATGTTGCCGGATCGCCACGGCAAGCTGGCGGACGTGGTGCTGGCCTACCCCGACCTGCACGACTACCTGGCCAAGCCACAGTACTTTGGCGCCACCGTTGGGCGCTTCGCCAACCGCATCGCGAAGGGGCGCTTTGTGCTGGACGGCAAGAGCTACCAGATCACGCTCAACGACGGGCCGAATTCGTTGCACGGCGGCACCCTGGGTTTCGACAAGGTGGTGTGGCAGGTGGTGAAGGTGGTGAAGTCGCCCGAGCCCAGCGTGACGCTGCGCTATGTCAGTCCCGACGGCGACCAGGGCTATCCCGGCACGCTCACCGCTACCGTCACCTACACGCTCAAGGCCGGTCACGAACTGGACATCGACTACAGCGCCACTACCGACAAGCCCACCATCGTCAACCTCAGCAACCACGCTTACTGGAACCTGGGCGGCGAAGGCTCGGGCAGCGTGTACGACGACGTCCTCACCATCCCGGCCGACGGCATCACGCCGGTGGACGACACGCTGATCCCCACCGGCGAGTTCCGCCCCGTGGCCGGCACCGACTACGACTTCCGCCAGGGCAAGCCGATCGGCCGC